>ERZ857801.38-NODE-38-length-167854-cov-14.278011_pt1 | contig 167854 bp, 173 predicted proteins | sample MGYA00519762_ERZ857801 | MGnify/ENA primary metagenome ERZ857801 (study PRJEB31778, sample SAMEA3449368) | human gut metagenome | biome: human gut; feature: human-associated habitat; material: faeces | place: United Kingdom | collected 2010/2012 ...
AAGATATAATAAGAAAACCGGTGGAAAAATATGGAAGACGTCTTTTAAAATAATAATAGAATTTTAAAAGGGAGTGTAATTATGTTTTTAGAAATGGTTTTTAATGAATTTATAAATGATAAGATAATTGATGTTGTTGATTCTACAATAGAGACAATAGAAAATAGATATAAAATTATAGATAAATACTTTCATAAAATTGATATAGAAAGTGTTAATAATAAAAATGTAGTGAGAGAGTTTCAAAAATATTTATTAAAAGATTGTAATTATAGTGTAAGTCACACAAATCATATAGTCGGATTGTTGAAACAAATATTTAAATTTGCAAAAGAAATGGGAATTATTGAATGCAATCGTATAGCTAGTATACCGACAATAAAAAAACAAGTTAAAATAGTAGAAGAAAAAAATGTTTGGAACTTAAAACAATATAATGATTTTAGATCTAATATTAATGTGATAAGAGATAAAGTCATATTTGATATGCTTTATTATTTAGGATTAAGAAAGGGTGAGTTGCTTTCGTTAAAATGGAGTGAAATAGATTTCTATAATAAAAAAATTAGAATACTTTCAACAGCAAGCAGAAAAAAGAAAATCGGTCAGGTTATAACACCACCAAAAACGTTAAATGGAAATAGAACATTAATAATGAATGACAGCTTATATAATTTATTATTTGATTATTATATGTCATTGAGAAAAAGATATGGCAATATTGATGAACTGTTTGTAGTAGGTAATGTTAAGATGATGAGTTTCAGTGTATTACAAAGATTATTAGATAAATATCAAAAAATGGTTGATTTACCAAAAATAACCTTACATGGGTTTAGACATAGTCATGCGACTATGCTTGCAGAATTAACAACAGATATAAAAAGCGTAAGCAAGCATTTGGGACATGAAAGCATAGAAACAACTGTTGATATATATTATCATTCATCTAATAAATCACAAGAAAGATTAGCAAGAATAATTGAGGATAAAATACAAGCAGAAAATAAAGGACAGTTTGAAGTTTTGAAAAATGCAATTGAAAGACTTTTGGTTGGAGCAATAGGTTCAAGCGATTATACAAGTTCTGAATTAGATCGAATTATACATATGTATGATTATGTACGAAAGGAGGAGATAATAAGTTAAAATAAAACTTGAAATATAATGAAAGTATGATATAATATAATTAGCAAAAAAGCAGAGATAGTGCGGTTGATAAGTGGTGCAGACCCTGTCACCCGCACCAAGAAAAAATATACTCTAAGTTCTTGATATACAAGAATTTAGAGTTTTTTTATTTTCTATCTATCTTTGTTTGTTTTAAAAGTTTAATAAAATCATTTTATCTTCAATTATTCTTAAAATATTTATAATAGAAATTAAGCAGATTTGTACAACATTCAATTTTTTATAGTAGAATTGTATTTTAATATTTTTTGCTTAATAAAGTTACCTAGCTATTTACAAATAGTTTAATTAATAAAATTTTCCTTTCGCCTGATTCATTTTGTCGTCTCAAATAGGAAAAAGAGAGAGTTCTGTAACATGAAAATCAGTTACTAATCCATTTAAAAACATTTCATCAATAAAATATATATAATTAACTAATTTTTCTGGCAATATTTCTTTTCAAATTCTTCTTTAGTCATAGGTTTTGAAATATAATAGCCTTGGATACTATCAACATTCATGTCACAGACAGTATTTAATTCATCAATATATTCAACGCCTTCTACACAAACAGATATGCCAACACTATGACAAAGTTTAATAACAGCCTCAATAAATGAACGATTAAAACTATGATCCTTATCATTTATAAAAGAAATAAATAATCTATCTATTTTAATAATATCAGCAGGAGATTGTGAGAGTAATCCTAAAGAAGAATAACCTGTTCCAAAATCATCCATTGCAAAACGAATACCAATATCTCGTAAACTTTTAAAAGCATCTTTTAAGATTAACATTTCAGTCACAAAATAACTTTCAGTAAGTTCTAAAACAATATGACGAGGTGATAAATTGTATTTACTAAGTAAATGTTTTACAAACATAATAAAGTCTTTATCAATAATTTGCAAATATGATACATTGATATTCATAACAAATTCAGGATAGAAATTTAACCATTCTTTACATGTTATAAAAGCCTGTTCCATGATCCATTTACCAACCGGTATAATACTATTATCTGATTCTAAAAGTGGAATAAACTCAGCTGGTCCAATTTTTCCATGAGTTTCTGATGTCCATCTAAGCAAGACTTCTACACCTTTTAATTCAAGTCCATTTGAACTTACGAAAGGTTGATAGACAAGTGAAAAATCTTTCATACCTGCTAATACACTTCGTTGTAATTGATTAATTATTTCCATTGTATAGAGATTACTCTTCAAGAGTTCAGGAGAATAAACTGTACATCGGTTTTTTCCTCCTTTTTTTGAAGCATCCAAAGCGCTCATAGCACATTTTATCAATTCTAAATAATCATAAGCATCTTCACCAAGCATAGCAATACCACCAGAAACAGTACAAAAATATGAACTTCCATCAATTTCATGCTCATGATTTGTGTAAAACTGTATTTTTTGATATATATTTTTCATATCAGATATTGTTGCTTGAGGATAAAAAATAGCTATTTCATCTCCATCAAATCGATAAACACTAGATTCATGTGGTACAGTACTAACTATCATCTGAGCAATATTACGGAGCACAGTATCACCAAAAATATGATTTTTTAAATTATTTAAACGACTAAAATTATCTAATCCAAGAAGCAAAAAACCACCTTTTTCATAACCTTGATTTTGAAATAAGTCAATTGTATTTTTGCATTCTTCTTGAGTTAATAAGCCAGTTGTTCGATCAACCTTTCCACGACCGCCAATAGGTGTCACAACGCCTGCAAACATTATAGGATTTTGATCTTCATCACGTGTTAACAAGCCACGGCATACAACCCAGATATATTCCTTTTTCCGATTTAAGACTTGATACTCTAAATTATGTTCATTGGTACGACAAGAGAGCATATCTGAAATAGAATCCTGATATCGTTTTTGATCTTTTTCATGAACCAATTTTCCCCAAACAGAAATAAGATCTTCAACAATTCTCCCTGGTAAATCAAAATCTTCATACATATTATCCGAAATCAATGAGATATTTTGTTTCATGTCAACAATATATATATAATTTTCAGTACTCTTAACGACAGCATTATAAAAGTCATTGATATCAACTTGAAATGACTCTGGAATATGTAAATTTTTATTCATCTCTTTTCACTTCCTATCTATAAATTATTTATGAAATATACAACATTTTGATCTTCCTGTTTGCTTAGCCTCATATAATGCTGTATCACTTTCTTTAATAAGTTCATCAACTATTTTTTGGTTATCAGTTGTATAAGAAATTCCAACACTCGCAGATAAATTATAATAATATCTACTTTTTTTAAATTGTTCTTGCAAAGCTATAATTAAATTATTACCTTGTTCAATTAATTCCTGTTTACTTATAATACCATATTTTAAAACAAGAAATTCGTCTCCTCCTAAACGAGTAATTGTATCATTTGGGAAAAGCTTATGTAGTATTTGAGCACTTATTTTAAGGACTTCATCACCAATTTGGTGACCATATGTATCATTAACTATTTTAAAATGGTCTAAATCTACATAAAGAATAGAAATCTGGTCAAACGAGTGATGCTCTGAATAATATTCATAAAAATATCTTCTATTATATAAACCAGTTAAAAAATCAGTATGAGAATTATTACTTAACTGTTGTTCTAATAAGAATGCTTCAGTAGTATCTCGATATATACAGAGTTCACCAATATGATTCTTAAAGATATCATATACTTTTTCATAACTCATATCTAGAATACGCTCTTCATCTTCATAAGATAGAAAAATTTTCCCATTATCTTCTCTTTTCATATACTTTTGTTGAATCAAGAGACTATGATACCAATCATCATACGTTTTACCTATAATTTTATTTTTAACAGTATGAAAATATTCTTCAAACTTTTTGTTGATATTCAGAATGACTCCATCTTGATTTCTCAATAATACTGCATAAGGCATACTATTAAAAAGAATTTCCATTTCTGTACTCATGTTCTCTAAATCTGTAATATCATGACCAATTCCTACTGTTCCTATCAGCTCACCATCCGGATTAAATAATGGTGATTTATAGGTTCTAAATTGACGCAAACCATTTCGGCTTTTAACGAGTTCATTAAATTGACATGTCTTTTTTTCTTTTTTCACAATATCTTCAGTTTTGGCACAATCATCAATTTTAACATCCCATACTGAACAATGATCTTTTCCTTCGATCTCTTTTTTCTTTTTTCCTACTGTTTGACAAAAAACATCATTAACTTTCATATGAATACCATTGATATCTTTAAACCAAACCAAATCAGGCATACTATCAATTAATACATTTAAATATGTGTTGTTGAGCCAAAGGTCTTCACCCTGTTTCATATTTTGATAAATTTGATGAACACGTTTATTTAAATACTCGAGTTGAATAGGACGTATAAGTACTTCATCTGCAACTTCATAATAGTCATTGCATAAATCATTTTTATAATCACTAATATAAAAAAGATAAGTATTTTCTTTCATCTGATTACGATAGTTCAAAAGGCATAATACTGGTAAATCACATATAATTATATCACTATTTTGATAATTTTCATTATAATTTGATAATGTCTCAATATTATAATTGATATGTTTTTTAGTTTCTAACATTTGGGTTAAGGCATTTTGTATGTCAAAGTTCATAGAAAAAATAGTAATTGTTTTTATTTTATGATACATAATTATCTTTTCCTTTCTGCCTTTTCTTATAGATTATCGCTATATCTTTTGAAAGCGGTTTCTATATATAATTATTATATTACTTATAGTGTTTAAAAATCTATAAAAAAGATAAAATATTTTATATTTTACATAATTATATGTTATTATATAAATCTCTTTTTTATTGTTGTATATAGATATTATGAAAGTATCAGAACAATTAAATAGATGTCTTAAACCTTTTTATAAATAAAAAAGTCCAGATTTTATTCTGGGCTTTTATATCAATGGCAAATCATTGCCATTTCGAATATCTGTTAATCTTTTCTTTTTAAACAAAATATTTGTAAAACATCTCATTCCACCGTCTCCTAATGGGGATTGAGCAGAAAAACCAACTTTAATTGTTTTTCTCATTGGTAAATAGGTTAGTCTTGCCATAGAGAATATTCTTCCATCTAGAGAATAATGAATAGCAAACATATTGTCTTTTCTTGCCAGTTGCAGCCATATCTCTTGAGTGTCTACAATAACGCCATTTGCATCATCTGAATGTTCATTTGTCATAACAGTTACGATTGAATGAGTCCCTATATCAGTCAACTCGAAACATGCTTTTGCCCATAATCTATCATGGTCTTGGGCGAGTAGAACGCAAGCATCATATGTTGATAAAAAGTCATGACTTACTTTTGCTCGCAAGATGAAATCACCTGTCACTTCTTGATAAAGAAAAGGAGCAGATGTTATGACGTCATGATTAACTGGATTAACAAAATAATCAGTATGTTCAGGTGCGTAGATTTCAATTCCATTATCTATTTCATGATATTGACTTTCATTTAACCACTTTAAATTTTTGTATATCATTTGTATTTCCTCACTTTCATTTTTCTGACATAAACTATCGACGTTTGTTTTCACGTTTCACTTGGCAAGGATTTCCATAAGCAATAACATTTGAAGGAATATCTTTTGTGACAACGCTACCTGCTCCAATGACAACATTATCACCAATTGTGACTCCTGGCATAATAATAGCGCCACCACCAATCCATACATTATCACCTATAATAACAGGAGCAGTCATTGTTTTACAAAAATTAAATTGAGTATCAACACTATCTCCAAAGCGGTCTAAATAATGAGTAGGGTGAAAAGCAGTATATATTTGAACATTTGGTGCAATCAAAGCATGATTACCAATAATAATTTGATTATCATCTAAAAAGGTACAATTCATATTGATCTCACAATTATCACCAAGATAAATATGACAACCATAATCAACATAAAATGGTGCAGTAATCCATAAATTTTCACCAAAGCCACCTAGTAGTTGTTTTAATATTTTCTTTTTATCCTCTATATTGTTTGCATCTGCGAGATTATAATCTCTCGCTAAATTTTTCCCTAAATACCAAAGTTCTAACAACTCTGGATCTCCACAGTCATAAATTTCACCAGCTAACATTTTTTCTTTTTCTGTCATTAAATGTTTCCTCCTAATATTTTTTCTAATAAGAAATAAGCAACACCATCATTTTGATGGCTTCCTGTTATATAATTTGCATAAGATTTCGTAAGTGTACTTGCATTTTCCATTGCCACACCTATTCCAGCATCACGAATCATTTCAGCATCATTATCAGCATCTCCAAAAGCAAGTAAATTTTTAAGTGACAAATCATGCCATGAACATACGAGCTCTAAACCTAAACTTTTGGATAATTGAGGATCCATATATTCATATTCAATTTGGCCTGCTTGCAAAGATTTGAGATGGGGATGATTCAATTTTTGACCATGTTCTCTAATATATTTCATATCTGATGGATGAGTGATGACAATAAGTTTGCTTTGTTTTGACTTATAAATATCTTGAAAGTTTTCTACTATATATGGAATATTATCACTTGTTGCTAATCGTTTGGCAAGATCATCATCTTTAAAAACTGCCAAATAATCATCTTTATATACACCAAAATTAACTGGGAAACCTTGAAAATGTGTGATAATCTTTTCAATCAGTTTGCCATCTATTTGAAAACATTTTTCCTCTCTATTCAATCTGTAGTCTTTAATATGTCCGCCATTTAATCCAATCACGATATCTACAATATCCTTATTCATTTGCCACTTTTCCATAAGATTTTCAATAGAACAGATTGGTCTACCTGTGGCATAGCCAAAAAGATAACCATTTTCTTTTAATTTCTTAATTGTATTTATAGTTAATTCGCTCATCATTTCTTCTTCATTTAATAATGTTCCATCTAAATCACAAATAATTATTTTTATTTCATTCATCTTATTATCCTCCATGATAATATTATTATATTCCTTTTATATCTACTAACAATGGAATTTATTGTCTAAATGTATTACAATATTCTCAAGTCGTAAATATATGGAGATATTATGAAACAAACTGAGTTAACAATTACAGATTATAATTTAAAAGATACTGTTGAACATGGTAGTGAAGAATTCCCCATCCAATATTATGTAGATGAATTATATTGTTATTCAAAGCAGATGATTCCACTTCATTGGCATTCAGATTTGGAATTTTATTTAGCTTATGGAGGCCCAATACAAATTCAAATTGGAAAAACTATTATTGATTTAATAGAAGGAGATGCTATATTTATAAATGCCAATGTTCTTCATTCATTTCAACAAATCAATTTTCAAGATAAGTGTCAATGTCCAAATATAGTATTTTCACATGAAATGATTGCTCCATCCTACAGTATTATCTATAAAAAATTTATTCAATGTATTATTCTGAATACAGAATTACCTTATTTTGTTTTGCATCAGGATTGTCAGTGGCAACAGGACATACTTTTAATGTTGGATAAACTTTTCTCAATATTACAAAAATATGGCTTAGTGCCAAGCTATTATGGTGAATATCCTACTTTACCATTTCAAAATGAAGACATTGAAATCGTTTGTTACGAAATGGAAATACAGAGTATTCTGAATAAAATCTGGCAGTTAATTTATCTTCATTTAGAAGATATTCCAAAAGTTTCTATAAAGCACAATAAACATATTTTACAAGTGAGAACACAAAAGATGTTGCAATTCATACATGATCATTATTCATTACCTATATCTTTACAAGATATTGCTTGTGCAGCTGATATTAGCAAAAGTGAAGCTGCACGCTGTTTTCAATCTTATTTACATGATTCACCAGTTCATTATCTATTGAACTATCGTTTAAAACAGGCAAAACAGGCTTTGCAAAAGAGTGAGGATCCTATTGTAGAAATTGCTGAAAAGTGTGGATTTCAATCAGCTAGTTATTTTGGAAAAATCTTTCATCGGGAAATGGGTATGACAGCAACTGAATATAGATTTAAAAATCATAAATAAAAAAATCAAAAAGGTTATCTGATGATACCTTTAACTCTCTTTAAGAGATATATCTTAAAATGTTAAAGTATAAAGAGATAACTTTTTCTATATGATGAATTATCATTGTGTTTTGAAGTTATAGTCATTGGTTTGTTTAAAGGTAGATGCAGATGCAAACATTGTCTTTACATCTAGAATACCTCCTGTCAAGACTTTACCGATGAATTGAGGTATTGGAGTTGCTGTAGACAATATAATATTTTTTAACTCTAAGGAAGATATATTTGGCATATATGATTTCAAAAGTGCTGCTGCACCAGCAACGTGAGGTGCTGCCATAGAAGTCCCATTGAGAGGACTATAATCACCATATAAATCAAGGCTTAAGATGCCTGTTCCAGGAGCAGCAATATCGACATTTCTAACACCATAGTTGGAGAAGCGTGCAAGATTATCATAAGGGGTTGTTGCTGCAACAGAGATAATATTCTGACAATCATAAGAAGCAGGGTAGACAGGATTGTAATCATTGTTTGTGCCATCATTTCCAGCAGCAGCTATGAATAAACCTTCATATTGCTCAATTGCATACTTTAAAGCCTGGGAATATGCACGACCACCCCAACTGGCATTAAGAATAGGAATATGAAATTCATTTGCAAAATCAATCGATGCAATTGCAGAGGCGACATCAAGACCAAATTTCATCGACACAACTTTGACATCCCAACAGATACCTGTTATTCCAATTCCATTATTACCTACCGCTCCAATTGTTCCTGCAACATGTGTTCCATGTCCATCTAAATCTATAGAATTTTCATTATTATCAGCAAAATTCCATCCATAATAGATTTCTCTATTTGGAGAAATCCACATATTTTCTCTTATGTCAGGATGATTATAATCTATCCCTGTATCTATAACTCCAACAACAATATCAGAACTTCCTGTCGTATAGTCCCAAGCAGATGAAGCTTTGACTTTTTGTGTTCCCCAAAGTTCACGATAGAGTGGATCATTAGAAAGTTTAAAAATTTCCTCAATATAATCTGGTTCTGCATAAACAACAAAAGGATTGGTAGAAAGTGTTTCAATAGCATCAATCACTGCCAAATGAGTTTTATCTTTAAGGTGAATAAGAATAATATCACCTAAATTATTTTTAGAGTGAAAAATAATTTCTACTTTTTCATAATTGATTTGACTGAGAATAAGACTAAGATCATATTCTGGATTATTCATAGAATCAATGCTTCTATCTAATGCAACGATGACTTTCCCTGCAACAAACTGATTCTTATAATCATTATACATAGCATTTCCTCCTTGCGTGTATTCATTATAGATTATGAAAAAATAATGATTAAGTGATCATTATAATAAAGAAAAAAGGCAATTTTCATTGCCTTGAATTTATTTATTCTCTTCAATATATTTATCTATATTGCGTTCAACAACATTAAATGGAGCAGTTCCACTTTTTAAAAGTGCCGTATGGAAATCTTTATCTTTGAATTTTGATCCGAGTTTATTTTCAGCATTTTCTTTTAAAGCATTTATTTCTTCATATCCAACATAGTAAGGCTGGAATGCAGATGGGTTTGCTTGTAGTTGGTAGTATTGACTTTTGAACTGTTCATCATCTTCTAAAGTTAAACCTTTAGTATTTAAGAAATCTTTAAATTGTTCAAATGACCAACCTTCATAATGAATGCCAATATCTGCTAAAATAATAATACAATAAGTTGCCAATTCATTTTCTTTTGTCAGTTCCAAATAGTTTTGATCAATATCTGTTAAATATTTAAAGGCATAGTATTGTGCATAAACAGCATAACCTTCAGAATAAGCAGAACTATTCGCTAATGCTTTGCGATAAGGAGAAGATATGTTTTCATACATATAGGCATATTGATACATATGTCCAGGAAATCCTTCATGTGCAACAGTATGATAAGTTGAAACAGTTGAAACATCTGCTGAATTTGGATTGACACGCAATTGTTTCTTATCAGTTCCATCAAGTGGAGGAATATTAAAATAAGCAGCAACACCTGAAGATGAGGCAATTTCTTTATTGATATCTTCAATATGATAACTTCTATTTTTAACTTCAGGGAAATCATTAAATAAATTCTTTTGAATATCGTCTAACATTTCTGTGTAATTCTTATAATTTGTTTTTGGTTCTGACTTATTTATAATATTTGGATCCTTTGTAGCAACTGCCATTAAATTCTTCAAATGGCTATTGTATGCTTTTGTCATCATTGATTGAATATCAGATACTGATTTATTTGAACCAATGTTTTTCTGTAGTAATAACTCATAATATTCTTTTCCATTTTTAAACTTAGCATATCCTTCAGTATTATTTGTTCCTGATTTGAAAGATTTCATTGTGTCTCTAATATCTTCATAAGCAGGAATAAATGAATCTTTAAATGCCTGACTGAGTTGTTTTTTGTACTCAGTTCCTTTCTCTAGTGAAAGATTATCAATACTTTTTTTCATAGCTTCTAAAACTGCACTCTGATCTCCTTTTTTAATTACCTTATCACAGTATGCAATCACTTCATTAAGATCAGCCATCAACAAACCTTTTTCTTCCTGTTTCTTTGTATAATCCAAAGCACTATCCATATAGGGTTGAATATCATTGACAACAGAAATTAAATCTTTTACATCTTGTTCGTTACGTAACTGCCAGTCTGCTAACATTGTTGGTAATTGATAATGAATACCAGTCATGCTTTCAAAGATTTGTTGATAATAATCAAATTTATCATCATTCAGTTTTTCATCTAATTCAGCTTGGAATTTAAAAATATCATATGTATCTTTTTGTTCATCTGTTAAATCGTCGCGATTAAATGTTTTGAATTCTTTAAGTACAGAAGCTTGATCTTCTTTGCTTTTTTTCAAATTTTCATCTGTAATACGAATTCCTAAATTGACATCAACTTGACTCATATCAACACCAAAATCTTTAGGATTGACCATAAATGTATGAGCAGTTGTATAGTCACTTTCCATTGTATTCACAAATTGTGTTTGAATGAATTCATCAAATTGTTTTTGAACTTCTTCATTGTTTTTTGTTTGCGGCTGACACCCTATTAATGAAATAGCCATGAAAGCAGATAATATAACTATTGAAAGTCTTTTTAAATATTTCATAAATCTCTCCTCCTTGTTTATAAGTATAACTTGTTTTTTATATATCAGCAATGTAAATGGAATAAATCAAATGACTTATTTTTGTCATATTATAAAAATAATGATTATAATTGACATAAGTCGTGTTATAATAACTTTTGGTTTATTGAATAGGAGGGAGAGTATGACTCTAAAAACAGTGAAGAATATTATTGGTATTCTTTTAGGAAATACGTTATATGCTTTAGCAGTTGTTTTATTTATTGTTCCAAGTGGTCTCATAACAGGTGGTTCTACTGGTTTAGCGATTGCTGCTCATCATGTTTTTCAAATACCAATAACATTATTTGTTTCCATCTTTAATATAGGTATGTTTGCAATAGGTTTTTTTGTTTTAGGAAAAACATTTGCATTGACAACTTTAATCAGTACATTTTATTTTCCACTCATTTTAAGTGTCTTTGAACAAACAATTGGATATACAAAGATGACAAGTGACCCATTGTTAGCTGCCTTGTTTGGTGGAGTTATGATAGGAACAGCTATTGGACTTGTTATTAAGTGTAATGCTTCAACTGGAGGAATGGATATTCCACCACTTGTCATTAATAAGAAAATGGGAATACCTGTTTCTGTTTCTATGTATGTTTTTGATTTTATCATTTTGTTAATGCAAGTCTTTTATACTGATAAAGAAATGGTTTTATATGGGATTGTCTTAGTAGCGACATATACATTAGTATTGGATAAAGTTCTAGTATTTGGAAAAGCACAAACTGAAGTTATGATTGTTTCTAAAGAATATGAAAAGATTAATAATGTTATTATACAAGAGTTAGATAGAGGAACAACGATGTTAAAGTCTATTTCTGGTTATATGAAAAACGAATATCCAGTTGTTATGACTGTTGTATCTAACAGGGAATTACCAAAACTTAATGACTTAATATTGAATATTGATGAACATGCATTTATGGTTGTAAGTAAGGTCAATGAGGTTCGTGGTAGAGGCTTTACTTTTAAAAAAGAATATATTGAATCATAGGGTCTTATCTTTGAGACCTTTTTTGTTATTTTGATCTATATATCTTAATAGATAATGTGAATCTTTTGAATAAGTCTTGAATTTGTAGTAGAATAATAATCATAAAGGAGTGAAGATAATGAGTAATGAATGTAATCATGATTGTGGAGCGTGTCAAGAAGAGTGTGATGAAAAAAGTTTTCTAGCACCAATGAATGCTCACTCTCATGTTAAGAAAGTTATTGGTATTGTCAGTGGGAAAGGTGGTGTTGGTAAGTCTTCTATTACATCTTTATTAGCTGTTTTAAAACAAAGAGAAGGTCACAATGTTGCTATATTAGATGGCGATATTACAGGTCCATCAATTGGTAAAACATTTGGTGTCGATGATACAGAAATTTATTCTAATGGAAAAGAGATTATTCCAGCCCAAACTGCACATGGAATGAAAATCATGTCAACTAATCTTTTATTGGAGCATCCTGAAGATCCTGTTGTTTGGCGTGGTCCAATCTTAGCTGGAATGATTAAACAGTTTTGGACTGATGTCAAATGGGGTGAAATTGATTATATGTTCGTTGATATGCCACCAGGAACAGGTGATGTTCCATTAACTATATTCCAATCATTACCTCTTGACGGAATTGTCATTGTCACAAGTCCCCAAGAACTTGTGAGTATGATTGTTGGTAAAGCGGTGAATATGGCTAGACAAATGAATATTCCAATCTTAGGGATTGTTGAAAATATGAGTTATGTGAAATGTCCTGATTGTGGAAAGAAAATTTTTGTATTTGGAAAAAGTCATTTAGAAGATGTTATACATAAGTATGATTTGAATGTTTTAGGACAGATACCATTAGATAGTGAATTAACAAAGTTAAGCGATATGGGAATGATTGAAGAATATGAATCAGATTGGCTAACTGAATTGAATACAAAAGTTAGGGAGTTTTAAAAGAAATGAGAGTATTTTTTATGAATAATATGTTATGGATCATTCGATTTTCATAAATAGAAACATGAGTTATTTGTAAACGCTTGTAGAAAATAGATAAATTATGATATAATTTATCGTGTATAAAAGTTCGTAAATGTTCACTTTTACGAACTGATAAAAATAGCATATATTTTGTTGATTTACCATGCTTTTTCTAAGGAAATTGCATGGTTTTTTTGTGTGAACTTTAATGAACCAAGGAAGGGGGAGAGAGATTATGTCTTCTATCTGTACAATTCAAATATAGCTAAGAAGATGGACATTGATGAAGACAGATTCTTATCATTTAAGGATTAGATATAGAAAGAATGACAATTAAGGAAAAAACAGCGATGATTTCTATAAATCTGAAGTATGAAACAAAAGTAGAATTTAAGCTGAAGGATAGAATTCTTGGGAAAGTAGAGTGTCCATGCAGAGAAAGTAAAATTTAGGGACTGTATGAATAAAGATGCTATGATATTGGATATATAGATAGAGCAAAGGGGAGTATATATGTTCAATATTGCTCATAAAGGCAGTTATAAGACTGGAGTGGGTCTGTAAATTATCTTGTGTAACATTAATAAATAATTTGATTGTTTTTGATATGATCAAAAGAAGAGGTAAATTATGAAAAGATTATTAAAATTAGGAATGTGTATAATGATAGCAGCAGTTGTATTAAATGGTTGTGGAGGAGGAGATTCTAAAATTGAAACAGTAGTATACGAAGGTGAGATTAATGGAACTAAGATTTCAAGCACAATTAATTATTTAGGAGATCGTGTTTTAAAACAGAAAACTGTCTCTGTAATGAACTTTGCAGATTTAGGAATTACAAAAGATGAAATGGAACAAACAGTTGAACAGTATAAAAAGCTTTATGATATAAAAGGGGTCAATTATAGAGCTGATATAACTGGTGATAAAATAACTGAAACAACAATAATAGATTATGAAACAGCAGATTTCTATGATTTAAAAGCAGCTAAAATCATTACTGGTGCAAAAAAAGATGGTAAAATACTGTATGTAAGTTATGAACAGACAGTGAAAAATTTAGAAAGTACTGGATTAACAAAAAAATAGAGTTTATATAAAATAACTATACCGTTCTCATAACCTGTAGGTTATGAGACTTTTATTATTCACAATCATAGGTATTTGACATCGTTTAGGGAGATGAATATGAATTTAATAGTTTATTTATGCAGCATCAACAACAACTTCATAATATGGAAGTAGGATATGTTAGAAGAAGTTTGCCTTTATTGTGGTGCTCTATTAGATCTATCACAGACAACTTATTGTGATTATTGCCAGAGAAATATTTAAGTGAAAACAACAATGTATCAAGATGATAAATTAGTGAGATTAAGTGTTTCATAAAAATAACCAATTATTACTAGTTTATATTTGATTGTTGTTTAATCTAAAATTTGTTAAAATAGATATAGTATAAAATGATGGAGGGAAAGATTATGGCTATTATTGATTTGGTAAAATATGATGCTTCACCTGATGTGTTTGCATGGAAATATCCTGATCAGGAATTGAGTACGTGGACACAATTAATTGTGAATGAATCACAAGAAGCATTGTTATATAAAGGTGGAAAAGCCTTGGATTTATTTAGTCCAGGACGTCATGTTTTAGAAACAGCGAATATACCTTTGTTAACAAAATTGATTGGTTTACCTTTTGGAGGAAAATCACCATTTACTGCTGAGGTTTGGTTTGTCAATAAAACAGTATCTATGGATATTAAGTGGGGAACACCGTCTCCTATTCAATTGCAAGATCCAAAGTATAAAGTTTTTTTACCAGTTCGTTCTTATGGGCAATTTGCAATACGAATAGAAGATTCAAGAAAATTTTTAACTGAGTTGGTTGGGACATTGCCTTATTTTGATAAAGAGCAGGTTACAAGTTATTTTAAAGGAGTTTATCTAACAAAAGTCAAAGATGCCATTTCTTCATATATTATTAAAAATGGTATTAGTGTTTTAGAAATTAATGCTTCTTTAGAAGAGTTATCAGATTATATTCAAGAAAAAATGGTGCCTGAAATGGCTGAATATGGTATTAAGATTGTGAATTTTAATATTAATGATATTAGTGTACCAGAAGATGATTCGGCAGTTAAAAAATTGAAAGATGCTTTAGCTAAACGTGCTGAAATGGATATTATTGGTTATAGTTATCAACAAGAAAGATCATTTGATACATTAGAAGGTGCTGCTAAAAATGAAGGTGGTGCTGGAGGAATGATGGGGGCTGGAATTGGTCTTGGTATGGGCGTTGGTATTGGTGGACCAATGGGACAGCAAGTTGGTGGTTTAACAAGTCAGATTGATACATCTACAAAAATGAAAGAATGTCCAAAATGTCATCAAAAAATTGCAGAAAATGTGAAGTTCTGTCCAATGTGTGGTGCTGATACAAGAATCACTGATGTTAAAGAATGTCCACACTGTCATGTCAATATACCAGCACATGCAAAGTTCTGCCCTGAATGCGGAAAACCTCTTCAAAAGAATTGTCCAAAATGTGGTCTGGAAGTTGGGTCGAATATAAAGTTCTGTCCTGAATGTGGTGAAAAATTATGATGAAAGCGAATAAGCTTTTTTCAGTTCTGGGAATGATTATAACAATTGTTACAGCACTTGCTTTATTTTTTATGGGAGTTAACTCATATATTATTGTGAATATTGTTTGTACTGAATTGTTAGCAACCTTTACACTTTATCGTGCTTTATCATTACAAAAGATTGAAAGAGCATTTCTCATTCCTGGACTACTTGTTATTTCATTGATGATGGTTGTAGTCATGGCAGTTGTCTCTTTGCTAGGTTATATTACAATTGGATTGATTGTACTTATCTATGGAGGGGCTTTGATAGGATATACACTTGTTCTTTATTTTGCAAAACGTATGTATATGCAATCTCATCAGCTAAACAGTCAATTAAGTCAATTACAGACTTGTTTAGATATACTCCAACAATTTAAGGGGTTAGATATTGATGAAAAATGTCTAAATCAAATACCTTCATTAATTCAGTCTTTGAAATCATTAGATGTTTCAAGAGATATAGATTTGAATTCGCTTGCCAATGCATTGCTTTATTTTCAAAATCATTATCAAGATGAAGATTTTGAAATCAATCAAGAATTCCAACATATTGAAATTCAAATTGAACAATATCAAATTCTATCTCAACAAGCTAAATATGGAAAGGTTTAACTATTTATGAAAAAATCAAAATCCTGGACACTTATTATTGTTTTATTAATCTTTGTATGGCCAGTCGGACTCTTTTTCTTGATTCAAAAATTAAGAGATGATAAAACAGCAGTCTTTGAAAAATCATCAACATTGAAATATATATCATTCGCTTTAATGGGTTTTGGTGTTATTTCTATTTTTATGACTTTAACAGGCCAAATGACACAGACTGTAGATGGCGTAAAAACTGTTGTCACTGGCAGTGATATGCTTTTCTATATTGTTGTTAGTCTTCTATTTATCGCAGGAGGATTGCTGCTATTTAAAAAATGTTTATCAATTGAGGAAGAGAGAAAACGTTATCGTGATTATATTTCACTCATTGTTAATTCGAATATAATATCTATACCACAAATTTCATCTGCTCGAGCAGTTTCATCAACGCAGGTAGCACACGATTTACAGGTCATGATTGATAAAGGTTATTTTCAAAATGCTTATATAGATAAAACAAAACAATGTATTGTCTTGGGAACTTACGAGAATGTTTCAACAGGTCAGGAACTTAATCATGCTTCACATATGGCTGTTTGTCCAGGGTGTGGAGCACATAATATTGTTATAGGGGATGGAAGTCAATGTGAATATTGTGGTACAATTCTCCATTAAAAAAGAAATAACATCTTGTTATTTCTTAGAACTGATTTCTAATCATCATTTTTAAAAACATTGGGTAACTGGTATCTTCAATAAGATTCCAGTTCCCTTTTTCTTTAATTGAAAGATTAGTGAGGATATTGGTTAAGGTATTATAAATGTAATTATTACTATCACTGCAAGAGAATAGAATAATCATTTGAACTTCTTTTTTATGCCAGATTATAGGTTTTTGAAGAATTAATACAGCAAGTATATTATTTTGATTTAAAGGTTTATTTAAGCGTATAATTGCTATTTTATTTTTATAGGGAATAAATGTATTTTGATCTTTAATCATCAGATTATTTTTAAATGATTCTTTTATATGAGGATACTGAGCTTTTAACATTTTAAAAAATTCATTGACAACATCTGTTTTATTACGTGCTTTGACGTTTGTTTTATAAAGTTTAGGGTGAAAAAGGGTTTCTATTCTATTTTTATTGAAGAGATAGGAGAGATAATTATCAATTTTATTAAGGTCATCTTGATTAATGATTTGTGAAATATTGATATGTGGAATGAGTAAATCTTTATGAATTGGTACAGTAGAAATGATAAAATCATATTGATTTAAATCTTCATCAGGTAATTTATAGTATTGAGAAGTTTTCACAATATCAATTTCATTTTCAAAACGTTCTATAATTTGTTTAGCATTTAATTGTTCAGCACCGCCACCAAGTCCACAAAGAAGTAGAACTCTTTTTTTATTTGTTTTGTGATTATGGATAACAGTGTTAAAGATAATTGCAAAAAATGCAAGTTCACTCATTGATAAAGCCTGATGTGTATATTTTTTAATAATTGATGAAGTGATTTCAGCCAGTTCATATGCAAGTGGATAAGTTGTTTTTAATTCATCAAAAAGTGGGTTTCTAATTTTCTCTTTATAAGTTAAGCGAATTATAGCAGCTTCTACATATAAAGTAAAAGTTTTATAGAAATGTGAGTCATTAAATTGGAGTAATGTCTGTTGATAGATTTCAGATAATATTTCATTGACAAGATGATGAATTTCAGGTGAATTTTGTGGTGTCACACCTTTGGAAGATCTTTTACAAATAAGTTCAATTGCGATTTGGTTGATTTCATGTTCATTCATTTGACATTCATTTCTATCTTCAATAAAATGAGCAATATCCTTTGCACATTCGAATTCATTACGCCCAAGAATTGGTTTTAAATCAGGAGATTTGGCAATGGTATGACCAGCAAGAATACGAGTAATACTGACAGACAGACTTAAAAGAAAATCACATAATGCGATATCAGACATTTCTACATGATGATGTTTGATTATTTTAATGATTCCATTTTCTAATGAATCTGGATTTGTAATATATGAGTTTAAATAATCATAAAACATCTCAGATTGTCTAAGATTCGTAAATAGAGAGTCACATAGAGGTTTTCTTTTATTCACTTCATCACCAACAATACAGATACCATAATTCGGTTTTTGTTTCATTATAAGACCATATTTTTTAATATCCTGACGAGCTTTTTTTAAGTCACTGGAGATTGTAGAACGGCTAATCAAAAGTTCATCAGCAAGATCATCTATTTTCATATATGTATTATTTTCCACTAATCTTTTTAAAATATAACTCTGTCTTTCTTGTGGTAATGTTGGAAAAACATATTCTCTTTGACGTTCAGCATCTTCAATGATGTGAAACAAACCTTGTAATGAATGTGATGATTTTCCTTCAATAATATATCCTTTGGAAGTCTTAGATACTAACTCATAACCAAGTGATTTTAAAATGATTTTGACATTCAGCATTTCATCTCGTACCAGTCTTCTATTGATACCAGTTGCAGTTGCTATGTCATAAGAAGAAATATAATTTGTTGAGGCAATAAGCAATTTAATAATTTCAATTTCATTTTTCTTTAAATTCATAATATTCCTCCTTAATGCAGTACCATTATAACAAAATCCGACAAATATGTAAACGTTTTCTCTAAAAATCTGTTTTCGCAAATTCTCTCTAAATCCTTACTACATAAGCCTTTTGATAAAAAAAGTGAATGACTTGGCATTTATTATGCCGATTGATTAAGTAGAAAAAAATAAACGACGTGATAAAATGAAGATGTAAAGAGAAAACGTTTACTCGCATTCTCGACATTTATAGAAGGGAGAAGAATTTAAATGTCTACTGAAAACACGTCTTTTATGGACAAATTGATGTCAAAAGTTGATGTCATCGCTGGACCAATGACAAAATTTGGTCAAATTCCATTTATTAAAGCTGTTGTAAATGGGATGGTTGGATCAATTGGGGTTACGATGGTTGGTTCAATTTTCTTAATTATTTATCTTTTATGTTCTGATGGTGGTTTAACAGAAACGGCTTTACTACCATTCATGAAACCTTGGGCAGGGGATCTTGCATTAATCAATAGCTTGTCTATGGGTATGATGGCAGTTTACATTGTTATTGCAATGGGAGCTGAATATGCTGAAATCAAAGGTTTCAACAAAACAACGGGTGCTGTAGGTGCATTCTTTGCATTTATCTTACTTAACTACAATGCTGTTGGTAAATTATTTATTGAAGGTGTTGCTACTGATGCTTTACCTGGTGCTTTAGAAATTACTTATTGGGGTGGTGCAGGGGTCATCACAGCAATGGTTGCAGGTGCAATTGCGATCAATGTCATTCATTTATGCTATAAGTATCATATTCGTATCAAATTACCAGATTCAGTTCCACCTGCAATCTCTGATAGTTTCTCAGCGATTATTCCTTATTTCTTTATTGCGATTATTTGTTGGGGTATTAGAACAATTGGAGGATTGAATATTCCTGAAATGATTGGACAAATGTTATTGCCTGTCTTATCTGCTGCTGACAATGTTGTTGTCTACTCATTACAGCAATTCTTATCTGCATTGTTGTGGACTTGTGGTCTTCATGGAGATAATATCACAGGTGCTGTTACAAATGCATTCTTAAATACTTGGATTGGTGAAAATAATACTGCTTTCTTAGCAGGAACTGCTGTTAAAGATTTACCATATGTATGGACTCCAAACTTATGTAGATTATCTCAATGGGTATCAAGCTGCTGGCCAATTTTAATCTATATGTTTATGTCAAGTAAGAAATTACCACATTTAAAACCATTGGCTGCTATCTGTTTCCCACCTGCCATCTTCTGTATTGTAGAACCAATTATGTTTGGATTACCTGTTGTTTTAAATCCATTCTTAATTATTCCATTTGTTGTGACACATACAATTACTGGGGCATTAACTTATATGTTAACAAGTGTTGGATTTATTGGGAAAATGTATTTAGCTTTACCTTGGGCAACACCATCTCCTATTTTAGGATATTTAGCTCCTGGTGGTTCTATTGGTGGATTTATTATTGTATTTATTAACCTAGCCATTGGAATGGTTATTTTCTACCCATTCTGGAAGGCTTATGAAAAATCAGAAGTGAAAAGATTAGAAGACGAGGCTGCTGCTACTGTTGCTGCAAATGCTTAAGATGTATGAGGAGACTTGTAAAAGTCTCCTTTATTGAAAAAAATAGGAGGAAAAGGAAATGAAAGTTTGTCCACATTGTCATAAAGATTTGCCTGATGATTCTACTTTTTGTATATATTGCGGGAAACCGTTGAAAAAAGTCAGTATGAAGGATTTAGAAAAAGCAAAAGAGAAGATTTCAAAACAAAGAGAAATGGAAAAAAATGATCCTTCTTTAAAACATAATCCTCGTGAAAATAGTTGGAGTAAACTTGGGTTGATGATTTTCCTTATTTCTTTAATTGGTTTAGATTTTATTGTTGCTACAATTGTAAATGGCTTAGGAATGAATTCGAAGTTTATTTTCATAATCAGTCTTATTGGATATATATGTGCTATTGGATGTTCTGTCATGTCTTTTATTATTGATTATCAAGATAAGAAAAAAGGTTATCAACCTAACGGAAATAGTAAATTCGCAATGGTTGCAGTTGTGATGAGTGTTTATATTGCTTTGTTAAATTTATCAACAGTTATCTTAAAATAAAGGAGAAGAACAATGTATTGTCGAAAATGTGGTGCTAAAATGAGTGACACAGCTCGCTTTTGTGATAGCTGTGGTGAAGAAGTCAAAAAAGTAAGACAACGTAGTGATACTCAAAAATATGAAGAACGTAAAATTGAGGATGCTAAACAATCTAAAAGTAAAAAATCCAAACATGAAAAGGCATTAGAGGAATTAAAGAATCCTTATGTTATACCGGCTTTGGGAACAGCAATTTTAGCCTTTGGATTGGCAATATTTCCATGGCCTATTTCATGGAGGATTGGCACAAGTTTATGGATGCGAATTCTTATTTTATGCGTTGCGTTATTATCAGATTATCATTGTACGAAATCAAGGCAAGTGAATAATTTATACAATATCCAATATCATTATCGGGTTCAACCTCGAATGGTTACAATAGCTACAGTTCTTGCAACATTTACCACAGCTGTATCATTATTTGCATTAATTAACATGTAAAATATTTTTATAAATTTGATAGCACTTGTGTTGGTGCTATTTTTTTAATAAAAGGTTTTTGATTTTCAATGAGTCTTTTGTCATAATTTATGACTGTTTACTCTATTGATAAGCAAGACTATTCTTATAAAATGAAACATGGAGGTGTTGATATGAGTGTTTTATTTTTTAAACCAATTCCTCGTCCAGCGATTTGGGGGCATACATTGGTTAAAGAGTATTTTGGATATGATGATTTTCCACTTGGAATTGGCCAGTCATGGTCATTTAGTGCTCAAGAAGGTGCATCAACTGTTTGTTTAAGTGATCCTTATCAAGGGCAGACACTCTTGGATTTATGGAAAAATCATCAGGAATTATTTGGTCATCCTCATGAAGATTTCCCTGTCATTATTTCGCTTGTTGGACCAGAAGATGATTTAAGTATTCAGGTTCATCCTAATGCTGAGCATGCTAAAAAATTAGGATTTCCAACAGGTAAAAATGAAGGATGGTATTTTATTGAGGCTGAATCAGGCGCAAATATTGTTTATGGACATCATGCTGCTAATGAAACAGAGTTAAGGCAATGTATACAAGAAAATCGCTGGGATGATTTGATTCAACATTTGGATGTTCATTCTGGAGATTTTGTTTATTTGCCAGCAGGTTTATTACATGCATTAAGAAAGGGAAGCATTGTCTATGAAATTCAGCAGGCAACTGATATCACATATCGTTTTTATGATTATCATCGTAAGGACGAATATGGTCATGAACGTGAACTGCACATGGAAGAAGCAATCGATTGTTTATCATACAATCCTGAAGATATGAAAAATCAAATTCATCCAGTTGAAACATATTATCAAAATTGTATACAGACAGTTTTTATTGCAAATGATTCATTTACAGTGACAAAATTGGAAGTAACAGGGGAAGTTGAGTACATTCATACAAATTACCAATTAGCAACAGTTGTGAAAGGACAGGGCAAAGTGAATAATCAAGATATAAAAGTTGGAGATAATTTTCTCATTCCAACACATACACATATCCAATTGAATGGGCAAATGACAATTATGATGACAACAAAGTGAGGAAAAGAATATGAAAAGAGATTTCTTATGGGGGGCTGCCCTCAGTAATGTACAAGCTGAAGGAGCTTATTTAGAAGATGGAAAAGGATTAAATGTATATGATACTTTGGTAGTGACACCTGAAAAAGGGATAGTTCCAATGTTCTGTGATACGGCTGTTGCGGCTGATCATTATCATCATTATAAGGAAGATATTGATTTGATGGCTGAAATGGGTTTTAAGGCCTACCGTTTTTCTGTTGTATGGTCACGTATTCACCCTTTGGGGGATGATGAGAAAGCGAATGAAAAGGGTTTGGATTTCTATGAATCCATGGTAGATTATCTTTTAGAAAAAGGTATTGAACCTGTTGTTTCATTGGTGCATTTTGATATGCCAGATTATCTTTTAAGAGAATACAATGGTTTTTTAAATAAAAAGGTTATTGATTTTTATGCTAAGCATGTAGAGGTTGTTGTGAATAGATTGAAAGGAAAAGTGAAATATTGGCTGACATATAATGAAATTAATCTTGCACCTTATCAAAGTGATTTGGTTGCTGGAGCATACCGACCTGAAGATATGAGTATGACTGAAATGTTTGCACAATTATCTATTAATACTGCAATAGCACATGCACGAGCTGTTGAAGTGATTAAACGCATTGATTCAAATGCTTGGGTTGGGGGAATGATTGGACATGCACCTTTTTATCCATTAACTTGTAAAAGTGAAGATATTATTGCAGCTGATTTCAAGAATAAAATGCATAATTATTTACCGTTTGATATTATGACTTCTGGTGAACTTCCTGATTATTTTTTAAATTTTATTAAACAAAGACATATTCATATTGATTATAAGGAACGAGAACAGAAAGTTGTATTAGAATCTTCACAAAAATTAGATTATCTTGCTTTTTCATATTATCGTAGTGGTGTTCAGAGTTCCTTTGATCATATTGAAGATTTTATTGATTTAGAGGATGCGATTTTATTTGATCATAGAAATTTAAAAAATCCAAACTATACAGCAAATGAATGGGGTTGGCAAATTGATGCTGAAGGTTTAAGATATTCTTTAATTGATTTATATCATCGTTATCATAAACCATTATTTATTGTTGAAAATGGTATTGGAATTGATGAAAAGTTAGATAATGGCAAAGTCTATGACGATGAAAGAATTGAATATTATCAAAAACATATTACAAGTCTTAAATGTGCTGTTGAACATGACGGTGTTGATTTAATGGGATATCTTGCTTGGAGCCCAATTGATTTTTTAAGTAGTCATAAAGAAATGAGAAAAAGATATGGATTTGTTTATGTTAATAGAGGATTTGAAGATTTATTGGATTTAGCACGTTATAAAAAGAAATCATTCTACTGGTATAAAAAAGTCATTGCTACAAATGGTGAGAATCTTCAAAATGATATTGAATACTAAATCATTAAGAATTTTATTGGGTGTTGGCACGGATACAATATCTATGTGAAGTTGATAATGATAAGCATGAAGATGATCTGTCTTAATTTTAGGATAGTCGATGTTGAGATACTTTGATTGAATTGAATAGACATATACAATGATAGGTGTATACTTAAAGAGAGGTGATATTATGACAACAGAAGATTTAGCTCATATGTTTGATCATACTTTTTTAAAACCCTATGCGACAAAAGATGATTTTAAAAAATTATGTAATGAGGCGAAGTCGATGGGAGCAGCAATGGTTGCAATTAATAGTGAGCCAGTTCGTTTGTGTAAAGAATTATTGAAAGAGAGTCAAGTTCATGTTGGTGCTGCTATTTCCTTTCCTCTAGGTCAAACAACTTTGTCTGTTAAGTTAGCAGAAACAAAACAAGCTATTCTTGATGGTGCCGATGAGATTGATTATGTCATCAATATAGGGAAGGCAAAAATGCATGATTGGGAATATCTTAAAAAAGAAATGCAAGAGATTGTGACCTTATGCCATGAGAATAATGTTATTTGTAAAGTTATTTTTGAAAATTGCTATTTAGATCAATGTGAAATTAAGAAACTATCAGAAATTGCAAAAGAGATAAAGCCAGATTTTATTAAGACAAGTACAGGCTTTGGGACTGGTGGTGCGACTATTGAAGATGTTCGTCTTATGAAAGAGATAGTCGGTCAAGAGGTTCAGGTAAAAGCTGCTGGTGGAATTCGTGACTGGCAAACCTGTCTTGCTATGATAGAAGCAGGAGCAACACGAATTGGAACAAGTCATTCTTTGAATATTTTAAAAGAATATGAATCAATTTATAAACATAAAGTTTAAAAATATAAAAAGTATCATTTCAAAATGATACTTTTTATATACATTTATTTTATATGGGTTGAATCACGTTGAATGACTTCAACAGGTAAGATAAAACGTCTTTCTTCTAATTGTACTTCTTTATCATTCATTAAGTTTAACAATAGACTAGATGCTTTTTGGGCTAATCCTTTCGTATCTTGACGAATTGTAGATAATGAAGGATGACATGAATGAGAAATGGAAATATCATCAAAGCCTATCACTTTTACATCATCAGGAACTTTTATATGATTCTCAGCTAAAGCAACCATAACACCATAAGCACGCCAGTCATTTGTTGCAAAAACACCATCAAAAGGAATACCTGATTTAATGAGCTTGTTCATGGCTTCTCTAGCGCCTTCATAATTTGCAGAAGAAAGATCAAGCAATAATTGTAATTCTTTGTATTCTTGTAATCCATAATCTTTCAATGCTTGACGATATCCTTCTAGCCGCTGTTTATTTACAGAAAGTGTTTTGTTTCTTGACACGATTGCAATTCTTTGACAACCTTTTTTTATCAGTTCTTCGGTTGCTAAATAGCCACCACTATAATGATTAGATTCAACATAATAAACATTATTATGATCTTTAGGTTTTCTATCAATACAAACGATGGGAATATTACGTGTAATGACATCAGTTGGTATCTCTTCAATACCAGAAATACACATAATACCATCAACCAATTTAGAATCTAGAGATTTAAAATAAGCAATTTCTTTTTTTTCATCTTGAGAAGTATTGCATATAAAAACTGAATAATTTTTTTCAAAAAAGTATTTTTCTATTTCTAATACCAGATGAGAAAACCATTCATTATCAATATTAGGAACAATCAGTCCTACTGTTTTAGATTTTGACATTCTTAAACTCTTTGCAGCCATGTTGGTTGTATAACCATATTTGTCTATAATGTATTGAACCTTTTTTCTCGTATCTTCAGAAAATCGCCCATTATTATTAATAACCCTTGAAACAGTTGCAACTGAAACATTTGCAAGTTTGGCAATTTCTTTTATTGAGATGCTTCTTTTTTTATCCATAAGTTTCACTCCTTATTCTATTATATAGGTTTTTACAAATATTTACAAATCATTTTATGAAAACGATTACTCATTCAATCATATCTTATAATAGAGAATCAATCAAGGCTATTTTTGATAATGGCACAAAGTGTGCCATTAAGATGTGTGGAAACGTTTACTCAATGGCACTAAAATAGGATTATAAGATAAGGAAAGTAGAGGGAATGGATTATGACAAAGAAGTTACCAGAGACATTTATGTGGGGAAGTTCTACAAATGCTCAACAATTTGAAGGAGCATGGAATGAAGATGGAAAAGGTGTTTCTATCAGTGATACAAGAGTCTTAAAAAATGGTTATTCAAACTTTCATATTGCTAGTGATCATTATCATCATTTAGAAGAAGATTTAGATTTATATCAGGAAATGGGATTCACTATTTATCGTTTTTCAATTGCTTGGACAAGAATTTATCCTACTGGTGAAGAAGAACAGCCAAATGAAAAAGGATTGGCATTTTATGATTGCATGGTTGATGGTTTAATCAAGCGTGGGATTACACCAGTTGCAACACTTTATGCTTATGATTTACCACAAACTTTGCTTGATAAATATCGTGGATTTTTAGACCGTCGTGTGATTGATTTATACATCAAGTATGTTTCAACAATATTTAAACATTTTAAAGGCAGAATTAAATATTATACACCATTTAATGAACCTAATTTATTCCATCTTGATCAGGAATATATCATGGGAAATAATGATTTGACAGAACAGGAGACCTGGCAAATAGAACATCATCTTACATTGGCTTATGCAAGATGTGTTCATACCTGCCATGAGATTGACCCTGATGCAAAGATTGGTCCTAACTGTGCAACAGGAGTTGTTTATCCAGCAACTTGCAATCCTCAAGATGTACGCATGGCCTTAAAACAAATGTATATGACAAACTGGGCTTATTTAGATGTTTATTGTCGTGGTAAATATCCACAGTATTTTATCAATTATTTAGAAGAATTAAATTGTTTACCACATATGGAACCTGGTGATGAAGAATTAATAGCTTCAGTAAAACCAGATTTGATTTCAACAACTTATTATTCAACCAGTGTAGCAAGAGCTGGTGAGAGTGGTGCTCCATTAAAAATGGCACCAGCCCCAAAAGAAGTTCAAGAAGCCCTTGTTCAGTATCGAACTGGTGATTTAAATCCTTATTGTGATGAAACGGAATGGGGATGGATTATTGATCCAGATGGTTTCTACTATCAACTCATGGAAATTTATCATCGTTATCAATTACCAATTCTCATTTTGGAAAATGGTATGGGTGCTACTGAAGAGTTAGATGAAAACAATCAAATCCATGATGATTATCGTATTGATTATCTTGCCAGACATATTGAATGTATGAAAGAAGCAGTTGCTGATGGCGTTGATCTTTTAGGCTATTTAACATGGTCAGCTCATGATTTGCATTCTACAAGAGAGGGCTTTGTCAAACGTTATGGATTTATTTATGTTGATAGATACGAACATACAATCAAGTCTATGAAGCGCTATCCAAAGAAATCATTCTATTGGTATAAAAAAGTCATTGCCAGTCATGGTGAAGACTTAGCCAATAATATTGAATATGAGAAATAAAGGTGAAAACCTTTATTTCTTCACGAGATGAGTAAACGTTTTACTGAGGAGGAAATATGGAGAAATTATTATGCCCATCCATGATGTGTGCACAGTTTGGAAACTTAGAAAAAGAAGTCAAAGACTTAGAAGAAGCGGGAATAGATATCTTTCATCTTGATGTGATGGATGGTAATTTTGTTCCAAATTTTGGAATGGGACTACAGGATATTGAATTTATAGTAAAGCAGGCAACAGTGCCCTGTGATGTGCATTTGATGGTAAATAAAGCGAGTGATTATATTTCAAAATTTGCTGAAATGGGTGTTCAAATTATTTATGTACATTCAGAAAATGATTGTCATATTACAAGGACTTTACAAATGATTAAAGATACAGGGATTTGTTCAGGACTTGCAATCAATCCGGGAACATCTTTTGAATCTATCAAAGAGGTGTTAACTTTAGTGGATTATGTTTTGGTTATGAGTGTCAATCCAGGATTTTCTGGACAAAAGTATCTGAGTTTTGTAGATGAAAAATTAAAACAGTTATGTGAGAAGAAAAAACAGTATGGATACAAAGTCATGTTAGATGGTGCTTGTTCACCAGAACGTATTGAAACTTTATCAAAAATAGGAGTTGATGGCTTTATTTTAGGCACAAGTGCATTATTTGGAAAAGAAAAGAATTATCAGGAAATTATACCTGAATTAAGACAATTATAGGAGGAAAAAAATAATGAATATTTTATTAGTGTGTGCAGCTGGTATGTCAACAAGTTTACTAGTCAACCGAATGAATGACGCTGCTCAAGAAAAAGGTATTGAAGTGCATATTGAAGCACATCCTGTTGGGTCTGTGACATCGTATGCTGATCAATCAGATGTGATTCTACTTGGACCACAAGTTCGTTATGAGTTAAAGAAAATACAAGGAATGTACCCTGATAAACCTGTAGAAGTTATTAATATGCAGGATTATGGTATGATGAATGGTCAAAAGGTCTTGGATCACGCAATTGAATTATTAAATAAATAGAAAGTGAGGAAGTAAAATGAGTTTTCCTAAAAAGTTTTTATGGGGTGGTTCTATCAGTGCTGCCCAATGTGAAGGAGCTTGGGATGAAGATGGAAAAAGTCCTGTCCAGGTTGATTTTGGAGATCCAGGAACAACAACTGATAATCGTTATATACATTATTTAAACGCCGATGGGACAAGAGGGAAAATGAGGCAGTTTGATCATTTGCCTCAAGGTGCAAAATATACTCTTTTTGATGATGTGAGATATACCAATCATGTGGGTATTGACTTCTACCATAGATATAAAGAAGATATTGCCTTGTTTGCTGAAATGGGATTTACAACATTGAATACAACAATATCCTGGGCGAGAATTTTTCCATATGGAGTAGAAGGTGGAGTGAATCAGGCAGGTGTTGAATTTTATAGAAATGTTTTTAAGGAATGTAGAAAATATGGTATGGATCCAGTGATTACATTATATAAGTATGATGAACCTGTCTATTTAGAGGAAACATATGGAGGATGGACAAACAGGGAGATGATTCATCAATTTGTTGAATTTGCAAGAGTCTGTTTCACCGAGTATAAAGATTTGGTTGATAAATGGTTAACATTTAATGAAATTAATATTTTACTTCATTTTGATGTCAAAGAAGGAAAACAGGTTGCTTTTACAGAACTTCATCATCAAATGGTTGCTGCAGCACAGGCTGTCAAAGTTGCCCATGACATAGATCCAGAAATCAAAGTCGGCTGTATGGTTGCAGGATTTTGCTGTTATCCAATGACATGTGATCCTCAAGATGTGATTGCTTCATACAAAGAATTCCAAAACAAGTTTGCCTATTGTGCGGATACAATGGTAAGAGGATATTACCCATCATATGCAGTGCGTATTTGGAAAGAAAACAATGTGAAATTAGATATTACAAAGGAAGATAAACAAGATCTTATGGAAGGAAAATCAGATTTCTTAGCTTACTCCTATTATATGTCAAATGTTATCACAACTCATCAAAATCAGGGTGATGCTTTAACAACCGCAGGTGGACAAGGTCAGGTGAAAAACCCATATCTTGAAGCAAGTGAATGGGGATGGCAAATTGATCCAACTGGCTATGAATACTTTTTACATGTTTTAAATGATCGTTATCAGGTTCCTTTGTTTGATGTTGAAAATGGTTTAGGTGCTTATGATAAAGTAGAGGAAGATGGTTCTATTCATGATGATTATAGAATTAATTATTTAAGAAGTCATATTCAAAGTCTCATGAAAGCCAGAGAAGAAGGTGTCAATATTTTTGGTTATACAACATGGGGACCAATTGATTTGGTTTCCTTTACAACAGGTCAAATGGATAAAAGATATGGATTTATCTATGTAGATATGAATGATAATGGTGTTGGAAATTTATGTAGAATGAAAAAAGATTCATTCTACTGGTATCAGAAAGTGATTCAATCTCACGGTGAAGGTTTAGATTAGAATACCAATGAAAATAAGGAGAAACATATGGAACTGAATTATAACATTACAAGATTAATTACAGCTAAGTCTAGTGAAGTGGCAAAATATACACCAATGCAGTTAAAAGAAGCTATTTTAAAATCTGAAGGTCGTGTCATTATGGGGCAGACTTATCTGAATAATCCTATTTTAATTAATGGATGTACAAGTACAGAATTAATGTTTGCTTTTGGTGGTGATATGGTGATGCTCAATGGTTTTCACTTTGAAAATCCAAAGGAAGCTAATGGTATGCAGGGACTATCTCTCAAAGAATTAAAAGCGTTGGTCTCTCAAAAACCAGTTGGTATTTATATGGGATGTCCAAAAGCAGATGATGAGGAATTAGCATTGGATCCTAAAAAGGTTGAAATGAGAAGCATGATGTATTCCAAAGAAAATGCTTTCAAAGCTAAAGAACTTGGTGCTTCATTTATTGTCTTAGGTGGAAATCCAGGTAGTGGAACATCCATCTATGATGTCATTCGTGCAACCAAGGAAGCCCGAGAAACATTAGGAGAAGACATGCTTATCTTTGCAGGTAAATGGGAAGATGGTATTGTTGAAAAAGTCTTAGGTGATTCTTTAGCTGAATATGATGCCAAAGCTGTCATTAAAGAATTAATTGATTCAGGAGCTGATGTCATTGATTTGCCTGCACCTGGTTCTAGACATGGAATAACAGTAGAAATGATTAGAGAATTAACAGAATACACACATCGTTATAAACCAGGAACTTTAGTGATGTGTTTCTTAGATAGCAATGTCGAAATTGCTGATCAGGATACGATTAGACAAATTGCTATTTTAATGAAACAGACAGGTGCAGACATACATGCGATTGGTGATGGTGGTTTTGGTGGTGGAACGTGGCCAGAAAACATTTATCAGTTAGCCATCACGATGAAAGGCAAAGCCTATACCTGGGCAAAAATGGCAACACCATTAAGATAAATAAAGAGAGAGGGAGCTTATAATGAAAATAGGAATTGGAAATGATCATGTTGCAGTTGAATATAAAAAAGAAATTACACAGTATATTCAAGACAAATATGGTTATGAAGTGATTAATTTTGGAACAGATAGTACCAAAAGGTTTAATTATCCTGTTGCTGGTGAAGCCGTTGCAAATGCGGTGATATCAGGGGAAGTGGATAAAGGGATTGTCATTTGTGGAACGGGTGTAGGGATTTCATTAGCCGCTAATAAAGTCAATGGCATTCGTTGTGTCACTTGCAGTGAACCCTATTCAGCAAAGCTATCAAGAGAACATAACAATACCAATATGTTAGCCTTTGGAGCAAGAGTTGTTGGTATAGAACTGGCAAAGATGATAGTTGATGCCTGGTTAACAGGTGAATATGAAGGTGGTAGACATCAGGTACGTATTGATATGTTGAAAGATATTGAAGAAAAACAAAAGAAATTATATGAATGAAAAGTATAAACGATGAAAGCTTCCAAACTTTTGGAAATATTATTGATGAAGATATCAGTGATGTGATTGCTTATGTTGCAACAAATGTCCATCCTCCCAAACTTGGAAATCGTTATTATTCAAGCGTCCCAGCAGTTGAGCAATTTTCATCAGTACAAAAGGTTTATGGATATATGGAGGTTATGGCCGGAGTTATTTCTGGCCATATCATGTGTTTTATGATATTTTGGTTGCTGGTCATTTTTATGTAAGATTTTCTATGTTCTCTAGGGGTCTATTGTTGAGTGTTATAGTCCACCCCTTCATTACACATCTATTTGTGTGAATGATGAAGAATTTAAAACAATTTGTTTGTTAGTGAAGAAAACAGGTGATGAACTCTCTCAAAGAGAAGGTCTATTGAAAAAGAGAAATAGATAGTTTGTTGCGTATGTTCAAAATGAAGACAAAATACAGTCAGGATATTTTCTAGTGAATCATGGAAAATTGATTGATATTAAATAGAAATAATGAGGTCAAAACAATGGAAAAGAATATTTTAGCAAGTTATATTGATCATGCAGTATTGGATCCACAGATGACTGTTGAACAATTGAAAGAAAAGATAATAATTGGTGTCAATTATGGATGTAAGAGTGTTTGTGTCAATCCTTCAGCTATTGATATTGCCAAAGATTGTATTCAGGGATCAAAGACATTACTATGCGTTGTCTGTGATTTTCCTTTTGGATGTAGTCATATAGAATCGAAATTAATGCAAGCTCAAGCCATTATTGATAAAGGTGATATTTATGAAATTGATATGGTGATGAATTATGGTCTTTTAAAAAGTCATGAATATGAAAAAGTCATTCATGAAATCACATTAATGAGTCATTTATGTCATCAGCATCATGTTGGACTCAAAGTGATTGTTGAAACAGATGCTCTTACAAAAGAAGAAATCAAGGCAGCGGTTGAATGCTGTATAAAAGGAGAAGCTGATTTTATCAAAACCTCAACAGGATATTTGAAAAGTGAACATCTTGAAGGAGCATCACCAGATGTCATACGACTGATTGTAGAGACTGCACAAGGAAGAATAAAAGTGAAAGGCTCAGGATGTGTTCGTAGTCGTGAAAGACTGGTTGAGCTTATAGAATTAGGGATTGATCGTGCTGGGGTTGGATGTTCTTCAACAGAAAAGATTCTAGGTGTTTCTTATGATTAGATGGGGAATCATTGGATTAGGGAGAATTTCACAGCGTTTTTTAAAAGGATTAAGTTATTTTGATGATGCAGTTCTTTATGCTGTTGCTTCTAGAACCCCTAATACCAGAAAGCAGTTTTTGCAAGATTATCCAGATGTAAAAGTTTATGCTGATTATGGAGAACTCTTAGATGATTCTTTGATTGATGTTGTTTATATTGCATTAAGACATAAAGACCATTATGAATGGTCAAGAAAAGCTTTATTAAAACATATTGCAGTTCTATGTGAAAAGCCAGCGACATTGTTTTATCATCAGACTGCTGATCTTGTACATCTATCTCAGGAGAATCAAATCTTCTTTATGGAGGCCATGAAGAGTCGCTTTATTCCATTAAGAGATGATATTAAGAATCTAATACAAAGAGATGGAATAGGTGATATTTTAAGAATTGAAACATCATTTTGTAATGAAGTTCCCTATGATAAAAAGAGTTACTTCTATGAGACAGAACAGGGTGGTGCACTTTATGATGTTGCGATTTATAATATTGCTGCTATTTTAGACTTTATATCATCACAGTTTCAAAACATTCACATCAATCAAGTTCGTCAACATAGTGTTGATGTTTATAATGAGATAGAAATCACTTTCCAATCTCACCAAACAGCAAGGATTGAATGTGCATTTGATAGAAATAAAGAAAAGAAAATGATGATTATCGGGACAAAAGGAAAGATAGAATGTACACCATTTTATCGACCAACACAGGCAACAGTAACTATAGGTGATCAATCTTACATGCTGGAAAGAGATTATATTTATGATGATTTTTATACTGAGATTGCTGCTGTTCATGATGCTTTGAAAAATCACCAGTATCAGCATTCTCAAATGTCTCATTATGATTCTTTAAGATGTATTCAATTATTAGAGAATATAATTTATTTAAGTCAAAGGGAAGAACTAAATTATGAATAAGAATTTTTTATGGGGAAGTTCTATAAGTGGAGGACAATGTGAAGGAGGCTTTGAAAGTCGTAGTGAAACAGTTGTTGATATTATTCCTCAAGGTAAGGAAACAAGATTTCAATATTTAAATGAGCCTGATCACTATCTAGAAAGACCTATAGATTTTTATCCATCTCAAAAGGGTGTTGAATTTTATGAAAACTATCAGGAAGATATTGCATTATTTGCTAAAATGGGTCTTAAAGCGTTAAGGTTTTCAATACTTTGGTCACGGATTTATCTTGATGATACAGATGAACCACATGAGGCTGGTTTACAGTTTTACGACAATGTTATTAATGAATTATTGAAATATCACATAGAGCCTATTATTACAACAATACATTTTGATATGCCCTTATGGATTGTTCAAAAATATAATGGTTTTTCAAATAGAAAAGTTGTTGAACTCTACCAAAGATATATTCAAACAATCGTTTATAGATATCATGACCGTGTCAAATATTGGATATCTTTTTGTGAAATCAATGTCATGAATAGTGCGTTGTATATGGTAGGAGGAACGGTTCTTCAGCCACATCAGGATAGAGAAGCTGTTTTACATCAATGTGCATATCATAAACTATTAGCCAATGCTTTATTCGTCAAGACTTGTCATGAGATAGATACATCTTTAAGGGTTGGCTGTGAAGTTGCAGGGACTCCCTGTTACCCTTTCACATCTTCACCACTTGATTATCAATTAATGATGGAAAATGAAAGAAAAAATAATCGTTATACTGATGTCATGGTCAAAGGAATCTATCCTTATTATTTTCAAAAGGAAATGCTTGACTATGGTATTAAGATGTTTGAAGATGATCTAAAAATCTTAAAGGAAAATCCTCTCGACTTTATTGCAGTGTCATATTATAAGAGTTCTTTAGCAACACATACTGGTATGAAGGATAATCCTTGTTTAGATAAAACAGCTTTTGGATGGACAATTGATCCATTAGGATTTCGTTTGATGTTAAATCAAATGTATGAACGTTATGAAATTCCTATTATGGTTGTTGAAAATGGATTAGGAACTTATGACAAGGTAGAAGAGGGTCAAATACATGATAATTATCGTATCAATTATTTAAAAGAACATATTGAACAGATGAAATTAGCCATTCAAGATGGTGTTAATGTGATTGGATATTTAACATGGTCTGCAATGGATGTTGTTTCAACAAGTGAAGGATTGATGTCTAAGCGTTATGGCTTTATTTATGTAGATAGGAATGATGATGGGTCAGGTACATTGAAACGTATTCCTAAAGATTCGTTTTATTGGTATCAAAAATTAATACGAGAGGAGAGTCAAGATGAAGTTTAATGAAGTGATGCATTTATCTTTTTATACAGAGCAATTAGATGTAATGAGAGATTTTTATGAAAATAAGTTAGGTTTAAAAGCCAAGATTATTATGCGTTATGAAGCTTATAAAGGTCAAAAAGAAAGAGGAGCATGGGCGCAAAGAGCCAAAACACGTCCTCATGATATTGCCTATATTTTTATTGAACTGGCACCAGGTCAATATCTAGAACTTTTTCCTAAAGGTGATGGTCAGTTAGAACATGAGATACCTGATACAAGATTAGGGTATTCACATTTTGCATTAATGGTTGATGATATACATGTTGCAAGAGAAGAACTGGTTAAAGCAGGTGTCGAGATTGATATTGAACCAAATAAAGGACAGTCTGAAACATGGCAAATGTGGGTTCATGATCCTGATGGCAATAAGTTTGAAATTATGCAATATACAGAAAAGTCTTTACAGCATAAAGGGAATATTGAAGAAGATGAAAAAAAGTATGGTAAAAGTAAATAAGAATATAGATTTTTAGTTTTATCAATATTTCTTATAATTCCTGCAGAATAACTAGAAATATATTATACATACATATGCAATGAAATCATTGTTAAGAACATGTTATTCAACAGTAAAAATTCAGGATATTTGCCTCCTGAATTTTCTTTTAGAATTTTTATCAGTAGTTTCTACTATCAAGATATTTACAGAGAAAGTATAAAAGAAACCCTGATAGAATGGAGATGATAAGTGAAACAATTGCTTCAATGAAACATTATGCGACTCAAGTTTTTCTCATAATAAATTAAAAGCATAGTTTTTGAAATCTATGCTTTTTCTAACTTATCTTTCTTGATTGTCAAAATAGAGATTAATATATCTAAAATATAATGGATAGATAAGCCATATAACATCACTGGAATTGGTAAATGATGAAGTGAAGAATCAATATACAGGCTTTCATTACAGATTAATTCTAATGTTGGATCCAGAATTCCTGTAATCGCAATGACACGAGATCTTTTTTTTCTTAAATAATAAGCTGCATCTACCATTGTTTGATTTTTTCCTGAATGACTCACAACAAAGGATAAAACATCTTGTGGTTGGAATGTATCTACATAATGTTGACTTAGAGTATTAAAAGCTTGAGCGCGGATGCCTAAGGTATTTAATTTTAGGCAGGCAGACTGGACTTCTGAATAATTATTATCATTTGCATAAAAATCAATTTGTTTTGCTTGCAACATATAGTTTATTGTTCTGACAAAGGCTTCTTTTTGAATCATATTTTTTGTTTCATGAAAGACTTGATCATAAATCTGAGGAAGAATTTGAATCACATCATCAATTGAACTTTCTTTTGTTAAACGTGAAGATAAATTTTTTTGATGTAACATATATTCTTGAACATAAGTGAGTTGGAAATCATGATACCCAGTAAATCCGAGTTTTTTAGATAATCTAATAATGGTTGGTGAACTGACATAAGTCAATTTAGCTAATTCTTTAGCATTTATATTGAGTAGACATTCTGGATGTTCCTGGATATATTGAACAACATTTTTTTCTTGTGGGGTTAATGTTATTGTTTCAAACAATTCTTTTATCATATGATCACTTCCTACTCTTATTTTATCAAAATAAAACTACCAATGAAATCAAATTTCAAGATAAGAAAATATATTTATAACTCATTGTTAAATATATAAATAGAAATGGTTAGTATAGCGGTTGTTATAGAGATAAATTCGCTATATCCTAAGTTACATCTTTTACCCTTGCAAATTGCTGATGATCTTTCTATTTACTATTTGCTTGAAATAGTTATTATATAGTATGAATTGATGATAGCTTTCAAGAATATTTTAAAAATCATTGTAAAGTAAAAAATGATTGACATCTTGAAAAATGAGTGGTACGATTTATTTGATAAAGAAATTGAATAGGAAATGTCACTGGTAATGCAGGCTAAACCAAAATTAACATTGTTAGTTTTGGTTTTTATATTTATAGGGGGTTTTAAAATGTTACTTAGAAAAAATATAAAAGTAGAAGATGATGGACAAACAATTTATGCACCAGTAAGTGGAAGTGTTATACCAATAGAAGATGTTCATGATGAAGTGTTTTGTCAAAAGATGATGGGAGATGGTCTTGCTATTGAACCAACTGAAGGAAAACTGTATGCACCAGTTTCAGGAATCATTACTGTTGTCTTTCCGACTAAGCATGTGATTGCAATCACTTCTATGGAAGGAATTGATGTTATTATTCATGTTGGTATTGATACGGTTGAATTAAAAGGTACATATTTTCATCCCTATGTGAAAGTAGGAGATAAAGTCAAAGCTGGTGATATGCTGATGTCTATTGATTTAAAAAATATTAAAAAAAGATATCATCCAACAACAATGATTGTAATTGAAAATGATGAAGACTATCAGTTATTCAAGACTGATCATAAAGACATTCAAGCAGCAGGAGAATTGATGAAGGTAAAGAAGGTGAGCGTATGATAATAACTAAGCCATTGAATAATAATGTTGTGATGGCCAAAAATAACAAGCAAGAGGAAGTGATTGTTGTAGGGACAGGAATTGGTTTTCATAAAAAAGCAGGTGACGTGATTGATGAACGGAAAATACAGAAAGTGTTTTCTGTTGCTGACAATAATAAATTAGCTGAACTAATTTCACAGATTCCTGGAGTATATATTGAACTGACTGAAAAAATAGTACAATATGCGAGAAGAAAATATCACTTGGAACTCAATCAGAATATTTACTTGGGATTAACAGATCATATTTATTTTGCATTGCAAAGATTACAGGAAAATATAGATTTAGATAATCCATTTCTGATTGATATTCAACACTTTTATCAGCAGGAATATAAGATTGGTTTGTATGCAAAAGAAATGATTCATCGCATGTTTCATATTCAGATTTCAGATGATGAAGTTGGATATATTGCAATGCATATTATTGAAAATGAATTTCAGCAAAAGAGACAGGATTTTGATAAGATATTTAAAGTTGTGAATGAGAGTGTTTGTTTTATTAGAAAGTATTATTTAAAAGATGTGAAGGAAAGTTCTTTAGCTTATACCAGATTGGTCAATCATGTAAAATACTTTGCAAAAAGATACGTAGAAGGTCATGAAAATCAATCACAAAATCGTTTGTTAAAGGAAACAATTCAAGGTGTTTTTCAAAAAGAACAGAAATGTATTAATCGTTTATCTTTGCATTTAAAAGATGAATTTGGGAAAGAAATGAGTGAATCAGAAAAGAATTATTTAATTCTACATTTAAGAAACTGTTGTGAATTAAAAGAATAGGGGTAGTCACTATTAAATTAGGCTAAACTCAGGAGAATCAGTGCACAGATTGTCTTGAGTTTTTATTTTTAAAGGAGGAGATGTGTGAAGAAAAAATGAAACTTGCTAAAAAAGGAGGAGAAGAAAATGAATAATGATGAAATAGCAAGACGTATTTTAGAGAATGTAGGTGGAAATGAAAATATTGTGAGTATTATGAGTTGTTTTACACGTGTTCGTATTGAAGTCAAAGAAAAAGAGAGAGTTAATGAAGATGTCATCAAAACATTAGAAGGAGTTAAAGGAGCAACATTTTTCAATAAGACTTATCAGATTGTTTTTGGTGGAAAATGCAATGATGTCTATGATGCGTTATCAAAAATTGTGAAGATTAAGGATAATGTGGAAGCAGTTCAAAACAATGAAAATTTTGGCTGGAAGACAGCTTTTGATTATATTACAGGATCAATCCAACCGATTATTCCTGTTTTGATTGGATGTGGTTTAATTCAAGGGATTATTGCTTTGATGTCATATGTGAATATTGATGCAACAACCTATGGCTATCAAATGATCAGTGCCACAGGAAATGCAGGATATTATTTCTTGCCAATACTATTAGGGTTTAGTTCAGCTAAAAAATTAGGTGTGAATCCTTATATTGGAGCGACTTTAGGAGGTATTCTTGTTTATCCTGCTGTTCTTGAATTTGCAAGTCAGGGAACAAGTGCATCTTTCTATGGGTTGCCAGTGAAGTTGGTGACTTATTCATCGACAATGACGCCTATTCTTTTGACAATGCCAGTTGTCTATTGGATTGAAAAAATAGCGAAAAAGATATCTCCTACACTTTTGAAATCGGTGCTTATTCCAGCCATTACAATTATTGGGAGTTTACCACTTATGATTGTTGTGACTGCACCTATAGCCCAAATGATTTCCGAAGTGTTAGGTCAAGGTATTCAATATATTTATAGTCATTTTGCTATTTTAGGAGGATTGATTATTGGGGCAACATGCCCATATTTCGTTTTAACAGGTATCCACCAGGCAACCGCTATTCCAATTGTTTTGAATGAATTAGCATCTGTTGGATATTCCGTTGTTTTTCCAATTTTAGGATTTGGGAATGCTGCAGTAGCTGGTTCGGCTTTAGGTGTTGCCTTAAAAACAAAAAATAAAGAATTAAAAAGTGAAGCATTGAGTTCTACTATTATTGGTGTGATTGGGATTACAGAGCCCGCTCTATATGGTGTCTTGCTGCCAACAAAGAAATCTTTAATTGCGCCAGGTATTATGTCAGGAATTTGTGGTGCATTGTCACTAACTTTTGTTGTGAAAGCAATGGGACTAGGATTATGTGGATTAGGAGGTATACCATTATTTTTAGGTGAAACATTTCTCATTTGGTGTATTTTAATGGTTGTTGCTTATTTAGGAGCAGCCACAATTACATATATAATTGGTTTTGATGATATACCAGAGTAGGGGGAAAATAAAATGAGTTTTTCTAAAAAATATCCACATCTTTTTGAACCATTGCAAGTCAATCAAATGATGATACCTAATCGTATTATCTCTGCTCCTTTAGGTAGTCTGACTGATAAATCAGTGAGCGGAATTGGGATGATTATTCGTGGGACAAGCGGTTCAGTCCCAGGTCCTCGATCAAGAATGGCACCTGGTTCTTATTGTTTTGCGAATATGCAAGAAAGTCAAAAAGTAAGAGAACAAGTTGTAACGATTCAGCAACGTGGTGCAAAAGCAGAATTTGAACTTTGTCATGTTGGTCAATATGCTTATGTTCAGCCTGGAGACTATGCTATTGGGCCAGTTGGTTTTGTACGTGAAGATGGTATTGAAGTGAAAGCAATGGATGAAAACATGATGAATGAAGTTGCTGATGCATTCGCTAAAGGAGCAGTTGATGCAAAAGAGTATGGCTTTGATATGGTGATGTTGCATTTTGGACATGGCTGGTTACCAACTCAATTTCTTTCACCGCATTATAACAAGCGTACAGATGGTTATGGTGGTTGTTTTGAAAATCGTGTGAAAATTCCTATTCAAATTGTGGAGAGAGTCAGACAGGCAGTGGGTCCAGATTATCCTTTAGATATGCGTATTAGTGGTTTTGAATATATCGAGGATGGAACACCTATAGATGAAATTATTCGATTTATTCAACTGATTGAGGATAAGATAGATATGGTACATATTTCATGTGGTTTAGAAAGAGAAATCAAAGCCATGACAAAGATGTCATCTACACCTTATTTTGATCATAAGATCAATGTTCAATGGTCACAAAAAGTCAAAGAATATGTTCATATTCCAGTCGCTGTTGTGGGAGCTATTATGACACCTGAAGAAGCAGAAGAGATTTTAGCAAATCATCAGGCTGATGCTGTTGTGATAGGAAGACAAATCATTGCAGACCCATTTTGGACGAGTAAAGCAATAGAGGAAAAGAGTGAAGATATTGTTCCTTGTTTAAGATGTATGAATTGTTATAATCAATATGCTAGAAATAAAGATAGACATTATGGTATGAAAAGTATCACATGTTGTTCAGTCAATCCTAGATATTTGCATGAACAAAGTGTTCCCGTTGAACTCTCCAAAGCAAAAACTATCAAAAAAGTCTATGTGATTGGTGGTGGACCAGCTGGCTGTAAAGCAGCTTTAACAGCTTATGAGCGAGGTCATCAAGTCATCCTTTTTGAAAAAACTGATGTTTTAGGTGGTCAATTGTCTTGTTCTGAATTTGATAAAAGTAAACAGGATTTAAAGAGATACAAGGATTATCTGATTACACAGATTCATAAATCAAGTATTGAAGTCAGATTACAATGTGATGCTCTTGAAGATATTGATGAAATAAAGACAGGTGATAGTTTAATCGTTGCAGTTGGAGCAAAACCCATCTCTTTAGAGATTGCAGGTATTCAGCAAAAGCATGTTATGGATGCCTTATATGCTTACGGACATCAGAATGAAATAAACCAAAAAGTTGTCATTATTGGTGGTGGTTCGATTGGTTCTGAACTTGCAAAATTATTATGTCATTTAGGGAAAGACGTCACAATTGTTGAAAAGAGTGAGCAATTATGTTCAAATGTTAATGAACATATTCAAACAGGATTACTGGAGAAATTATCTGAGTGTCAAAATCTCAAAATATTTCTCAATTCTCAATGTCTTTCTATCCAAAATCAAAGTGTTGTCATTCAAAATAATACTGATCTACAAGTGATTGAAGCACAAAGTGTTATTGTTGCTGTAGGAATGCAGTCAAGATGCGATATTGTTAATCAATTTTATGGTCTTGTACCAGATATCAATGTTATTGGTGATGCAAAACGTCCTGGAACAGTTGCACAGGCGACACATGATGGATATTATGCAGGAGTTTCTTTGTAAAGATAGTTATTGATTTTAAACTTATAAAACAGTTAGTAAAAGAATATACTTAGTTAATGTATTCCTGATACGTATTCTGTTTTATAGGTTTTTCTTTTTGTGTATAAATAGCTTTGTATTTTACAGGTTAACTTGGCAAATATAGTATGTTTTATCGCTCAAAACGATATATTATTTTTGATGATATCCTGTTATTGAATCATTTAATAGATATTTCTGGGATTTGATTAAAGGAGCAAAAACACGAAAATTTTTATCATATCTATCAAAGTAATGAAAAATAAGTACGAGAGGTCTTATTGAATTTTGAAAAGAATTATTCTGGTTGTGATTCATGAAAATAATATTGATAATATTATTTCTACTCTGAAATCAAAAAAGAATGAAAAATAGGTAACTCATAATTTATACTCAAGAATATGAACTTAATAAAGAAAATGGAAATCTGAAAATGAATGGCATATGATAATTAGAAAAAATACTCATAATTCCATAATAAATTTATAAAAATATAAGTTAATGAAATTGAATTACATTAACTTTTTGTTTTTATGAAATTCAATTACAAAATATATTTCTAAGGTGTAAACGTTTTCTCAAATTGTATAAAATATAAGTAGAAAAAGGAGGAATTAAATATGTTAGTTGTTGCTTATATTGGATTTGGGAATAGTGTGTGTCGTTATCATTTACCATATGTAGAAAGAAGAAAAGACATAATTAAGGTGAAGTACATCTATCGAAGAAAAGAAGATAGAGTAGGGGATGAAGAAAGAGAAACATGGTATCCAAATATTACCTTTACATCAGATATTGAGGATGTTATGAATGACTCAGAAGTGAACTTGATTGTTGTCAATACGCCAGATGCTTTCCATGTTTCATATACTATGCAAGCTTTAGAACATGGTAAGAATGTCTTATGTGAAAAACCGTTTGCGATGACAGCAAAGGAAGCAAAAGAGGTTTTTGATTATGCAAAATCTAAGGGATTGGTTGCTATGTCTAATCAGAACAGGCGTTATGACGCTGATATGCGTACTGTTCGTAAGGTTATTGAATCAGGTGTTTTAGGGGATATTGTAGAAGTTGAATCGCATTATGATTATTATCGTCCTAGTATTGCTGAACATAAGGGATATGGTATTCTTTATGGTTTGGCTGTTCATCCAATTGATCAGATAATTGGACAATTTGGTCAACCTAAGAAAGTTGTTTATGATTGTAGAAGTATTGATAATCCTGGATTTGCTGATGATTATTATGACATTGATTTCTTTTATGAAAATGGTATGAAGGCTATTGTCAAAACGAGTTATTATGTTAAATTAGACTATCCTAGATTTATTGTTCATGGTAAGAAGGGAAGTTTTTTAATGCCGTCTTTAGGTCATCAAAGTTCATTAAAACCAAAACCAGGACCAATTGAAATCAGTTTTGATCCATTGCCTGAAGATAAATGGGGAACTTTATCTTATATTGATGATCAAGGAAATGATATAACAAAGAAAGTGCCAACCGAAATAGGTGATTATGGTATTATTTATGACAATTTATATGATGCTATTTTTAATCATGGTGAAAAGATTATTAAAGATGAAGAAGTTATTGAAGTATTAACAATTATTGAAGAAGCAACAAAAGTTGCTAAGGAGGTTTAAATATGAAAGTTGGAATATTAGGAGCAGGAATGATAGTTCATGATATGTTGTCGTTTATTCATGAGGTTGAAGGAGTAGAACTCATTGGTATTTGTGCATTGCCAGTGGAACAAGATAAAATAGAAATACTTGCTAAAGAGCATCATATTGCAAATACATATATTGAATATGATGAAATGTTGAAGAATGATGATATAGAAGTTATCTATATAGCTGTCAATAATCATCTTCATTATGAAATGAGCATGAAAGCTTTAAAAGCCCATAAACATGTTATTTGTGAGAAACCTTTTACAAGTCATATTAAAGAATTAGAAGAATTAAATGCTTATGCAAAAAAAGAAAATTTACTTTTATTGGAAGCAATTTCAACTCAATATTTACCTAATGTATTAAAAATCAAGGAATTATTAAATGAAGTCGGAGATGTTAAAATTGTTTCAGCTAATTATTCACAATATTCTTCTCGTTATAATGCTTTTAAGGAAGGTCAAATTTTACCTGCTTTTGATTATAAAAAATCAGGCGGAGCATTGATGGACTTGAATATTTATAATATCCATTTCTTAGTAGCGTTGTTTGGAGAACCAAAAGATGTTTATTATCAAGCGAATATTGAAAAGGGCATTGATACTTCAGGAATTATTACTTTAAATTATGGAAATTTTAAAGCAGTATTGGTGGGTGCAAAAGATTGCAAAGCACCAATTATGACAAGTGTTCAAGGAGATCAAGGATGTATTCTTTTAGATACGCCTGCTAATAATGTGTCTAACTTTCAATTATTAAAAAATGATAAGAGAGTTTTTCAATATAATGAACAAGATGGAAAGCATCGTATGTATTTTGAATTTGTAGAGTTTGTTAAGATTATAGATAAGAAGGATTATCAAAGAGCACAAGATATGATGGAGAAGAGTCTAATTGCAATGACAATTGCAACTAAAGCAAGACAATCAGCAAATGTTATATTTCCTGCTGATATTAATTAAATATAATTTTTTATGGAGTAATGATATTCTTGAAATTCAAATTAAAGATTGTTGAGTAAGATTATTATTGAGATGAAAATAAAGAAACACTACAATATACTTACTTTGAAATAAGAGTGATAATATTGTTATAAATGTTTAATAAAATGATTCATTCTCTTATATTGCAAAATATATTATAAAAGAAGATAAAATTTATCAGAATCATTTTATATTAGAGTTTTATTATCATAAGAAAGAACTGATATTTTTAAAAGACATGGAAGTGGAAGCTTTAAATTTGCTTATCTCTTGGGTGGGAGTTTTAACAAGTGATTAAAAGTATTTATCAGTTTAAGAAGAAATTACATTCCATAGAAACCTATTTAATTTATGAAAGTATAATTATAAAGGAAAAGGTGATAAAAATATAAAATAATTATCACCTAAAAGCCAAGCTTTATTTTATCCTTTATATTATTATAAATTACTTAGTTATGATTTCAGCTTTGCATAAAGAAATAAAGGAAGGATCACTATTATTTGGACCAACTAAAACAATCATTCCAAATTCATTTTTAATAACTGTTCCTTGACCAACCGTTTGTCCTCCTGCTTTAATATTTACTGAAGTTGTTCCTAATGGTAAGTAAGAACGAATTGCATTTTGGCAATCTGCACCACAACCTTCTGGTGTTGGTACTGGATCTGGTAAAAAACTAATTGAATCATTATAAGTTGAACTTGTGACTCTAAATGCCGCAATTCGACATAATGAAATAGCTTCCTGTGGTTGTCCTTGATTATTAATTAACTGTAGTAATCCAGCATTTGGATTTGTATTTGGCGGTGGAAGTAACTGACCTGCTCGACCACTTGCATTATCACCACTTTCCATGCTAACAATGATATTATTCTCAGGATATAGTTCAATAATTTGACGGAGTACATTTCGCACTTGATCTACACATCCACATTCAATAACATTTGAAGGTCCAGTCGGACCAGTCGGTCCGGTTGTTCCATTAGCACCGGTAGGTCCTGTATTGCCAGTTGCTCCAGTAGGACCAGTGATACCAGTCGCCCCTGTAGGCCCTGTATTACCAGTAGCACCAGTTGGACCAGTGATACCATTAGCGCCTGTTGGTCCAGTCGGTCCAGTTACTCCATTAGCTCCAGTCGGACCAGTTGGACCTGTTGTACCAGTAATACCAGTTGCTCCAGTGCTACCGGTCGCCCCAGTCGCCCCAGTCGCCCCAGTGGCTCCAGTCGGACCAGTTGGGCCTGTTATACCAGTTGAACAGTTAACTATGACTGAGGGACAACAATCACAATCTGACCATCTATTACAATCACAATCTAAACATCTACTGCAATCATAATCATACATATTTTCGTCCATGAATTCACCTCCTATTGTGAATTTTAAATCTCATTTGTAAAATAAATTTCATAACTATTTTAAACTATTGTTATATAGCTATAAATTTCTTAAAAGAAAAGGGCACAACATTTAAAGAAAATCATCTTTATTTGTTATGCCTCTTTTATTTAGTCAATTGAAACACCAGCACTAGCATATCCAGCTACTGTGTTAACCAAACTTAATCCAGTTGCAGTAGCAGTTAATACTAACATCAATCGTGTTTGTGCAGGAACTGGTATAGATAAACCAGTTAATATTCCTTTAGAAATTGATCCAATTGAGAGTATACCTGTTAATGAAGGTGTAAGAGTAATTAACGTACCTGGAATAGCAGTCATTGTGTTGTTAGGAACAGTTGATTGATATAACTGTGCTGTAATTGTAATTGTACTTCCAACTAAAGATAATGCAGCAGTAGTAGAGAAGAAGACATCAATTGCAGTAATGGTTCCATCACGTGGCATTGTAAATGCAAAGTTTGTTAATGTTCCACTTGGGTTAGTTAAATCGATAGTATTACCTACGATTGATAAACCAGGTGCAGAACTTCCAAATCCAACAAAGGCAGGAGTTCCCACTAATCCACCAGCAATAGTTGTTAAACTGACAGGTATTCCAGAAGCAAATGGGATAATTGCAGAAGAACCAGTCGCCCCAGTAGGTCCAGTAGCCCCTGTAGCGCCAGTAGCTCCTGTAGCGCCAGTAGCCCCTGTAGCACCAGTCGCCCCCGTAGGTCCAGTAGCTCCTGTAGGTCCAATAGCACCATCAGCCCCAGTATTACCAGTCGCCCCCGTAGGTCCAGTCGCACCATCAGCTCCAGTGTTACCAGTCGCCCCCGTAGGTCCAGTCGCACCATCAGCTCCAGTATTACCCGTTGCACCAGTAGGTCCAGTCGCCCCAGTCACACCATCAGCCCCAGTATTACCAGTCGCCCCAGTAGGCCCAGTCGCACCATCAGCTCCAGTGTTTCCTGTAGCCCCCGTAGGTCCAGTCGCACCATCAGCCCCAGTATTACCCGTTGCACCCGTAGGTCCAGTAGTTCCAGTGGCTCCAGTAGGTCCAATAGCGCCATCGGCTCCAGTATTACCAGTCGCCCCAGTATTACCAGTCGCTCCATTAGCTCCAGTATTACCTGTAGGCCCAGTTGGCCCTGTAATCCCATTGGCACCAGTAGCCCCAGTAGCACCCGTAGGTCCAGTGATTCCAACACCAGTCGCACCCGTAGGCCCAGTCGGTCCAGTCGCCCCAGTTGGTCCAGTCGCCCCAGTTGGTCCAGTCGCCCCCGTCACACCTGTAGCTCCAGTCGCCCCAGTATTACCCGTAGGCCCAGTAGGTCCAGTTGCTCCTGTTATACCTCTTGGTCCAGGACAACCTCTTGGTCCAGGACAGCCTCTTGGTCCAGTCGCCCCAGTATTACCCGTAGGCCCAGTAGGTCCAGTTGCCCCTGTTATACCTCTTGGTCCAGGACAACCTCTTGGTCCAGTCGCCCCAGTAGGTCCTGTCGCTCCAGTATTACCAGGATATCCCATAGGTCCCATTGGACCGGTTGCTCCTCTAGGTCCAGGACAACCCATAGGACCTGTAGGTCCTGCAGGGCCAGTCACTCCAGTTGGACAGTTTACAATAACGGGTGGACAACAACGACAGCGAGGACACCAAGTACATTTGTTGTTACAACTGTTGTTGCATGAGTTATTACACATGTTATCGTTCATAAATTCACCTCCTTTCGCTTGTTCTAGTTTAATATACGCAAAGTTATAAAACTGAACTATGAGGATATACCCTATTTACAATAAAAAGTATAAATTCCACTTTTGTCCAATGAGAGAAACAAAATAAAAAGACTCTTCCATAAAGAAAGAGTCTTACGATATGCGTTCAAAATAACGCTTGTTATAGAGATAAGATGAATCGTTTGGTTTACATTTTCCAGCTAAATCATTGTAGAATTTGGCTGTTTTATAGTCTTTAATAGCATCATAGCATAAACAGAGTTGAATATATGGAATATAATCATAGCAGTCAGGTGATATAAATGCACCTGATTCATCATTTCTTTCACAAGATAATGCCATTGCATACCAAAAAATGGCTTGCTCATAACACTTTAATTCATAGAAATACTTTCCTAAATCACAACATATTTCAGCTCGTGGAACATCATAACATAAACTATTGAGTAAGGATAGAACGGCTTCTCTCATTTCACCTTTTTGATGATAACAATATCCCAAGAATTGACAAGCAGAAATATTGTTTTCACGCCATCCTTTTCCAGTATTTAAAAATTTCTTGAATTGCGTAATTGCCTCATCATAATATTTATGATAATACAATTCTCTAGCATAGTAGAACATTTCTCTAGGTGAGAATAGAATTCCTTCTTTTTCTTTTGCTTTAAACATTCTTATATTTCTTAAAGGATTCCCTGCTTTTATTTTACGATGAGTAATAGCTATTTCACTATATTCCATTTTACCTCTTGGACTAATAACTTCATGCACAAATCCTTCCCAATAGAATTGGTCTTCTCTTCGCAGTAACCTTTCACGATAATAAGTAAACGTTGGTTTTCCATCATTGTCAAAACCTGTGTTATATCTCATCATCACGACAGATGTTTCTGGAGAAAGTGTTTCTTTTAATTTCATTAATTCTTTTTGATCTGCTTCTAAAAGATCATCGTCTGCATCAAGCCACATGCAATAATCTTGAGTTGCTTTAGAGAAAGAGTAGTTTCTCGCTTTAGAGAAATCATCGCACCATTCAAAATCAAAGATTTTATCTGTGAATTTTGCAGCAATTTCTTTTGTCATATCAGTAGATCCTGTATCTACAATAATAATTTCATCAGCAATATCTTTGATTGAAGATAGAGCTCTTTCCAAAACATCTTCTTCATCTTTAACAATCATACATACACTTATTGTAATCATATATTTCACCAATATAATATATGAGACAATTCATAAAGTGTGCCAGACAAAAGAGAATTAAGAAATCATTATAACCACTTAAATAAAAGTTAAAGAATATAAAAAAGTTCTTGACAATGCAAGAACTTTATTTGTTATATGGGGCGGTCGATGGGAACTTAGCATTTATATATAACAGATAGTAAACAACGTATTTAAGTCATTTAAAAAGTATATCAGCGTATATAGATGTATAACACGATATACTTTTGTTTAGGTTTTGGTGGGAAATTGATTGAATTTTAAAGAACTTTATATAATTTAATCATTCTCCATTGTTCTTTTTTTCATCATATAATATAAAGTTATTAGCAGTACAGTATTTAGAGTAGTCATTAAATTTGTAAATACAAATGCTATTTCAACGTTCTCCTGAAATAAAATGTAGAATCTACCTTATGAAATGAAAAACAACATTTTATATCCCTATGAGAATATTTTATAAAATCAAAATATTATTAATGTTTTTTTCTCTGAATTATAATAATTATTCCATATAATAATTCGATTACAATTAATGCAAAGAATAAATATATAAAGAAATAAAATAACGAAATATTATATTTGAAAAAAACAAAAGATAAAATTAATACAACTATTTGGCTAGATAGAATTAGATTAATTGTTTTTTTTGACATGTAAATAGTTCCTCTTTTATGGGAGTTTCCAACTTACTCTACTTTGACCCAATTTATTAATCTCACTAGTTAAATAACAAGATGAATTAAATCCATCTGGAATCATCAAATATTTTGTTTTAAATGTTAAAGAGGCTTTTGCTGGCCTAGAACTTGTAGCTTTTCCATCAATAATATTGCATGAAACATTTGAAATTGCATAATAAGATGGATTATTTACATCTTCATTATAAACATCTACAATTTCGACTCCACCTGTTATTTTTACGTCTTCATAAAATCCTGTACCATCAAATGCCCCACCTACAACGTGTGGATATAAAGTTCTAGATGGACCAGGAATTGTTCCACTACTCCATCCAGAATCATGTGGATCTGATAGTGTAATCTGTTGGGTTTCTAAAATATCAACGACAATTTTATATTGTTCTTCCTTGTTTTCATATAAAACATAAGACTTTCCAACTTCCATTTCTTTAATGTTAAAGGTTGATTCACCAACACTGTAATTTTCTGTTGCATACACTGAAGAACCATTAATTGTGCAATATCCAATACAAAATGATAGTGTTAAAACTAATATAAATAATTTTTTCATATTATTATCTCCTCTGATTAACTTTGGAATTTCCATGATAATTTTGATTGACCAGTTTTATTTAATTCGGATGTTAAATAATTGTTACATGTTATTCCTAATGCAATTGATGAACTAACCCAAGTCATACTTGCTTTGGCTGTGATAGTTGTGGCAGTGTGGTTTTTAACTCTTACGATTGGGTCCTCAATAATATTAATTGCAAATCCTGTCTCAACTACTGGCTGGTCCGCATTTATGATATGACTAGTCCCGTTTTTATACTCTACATATTCGAAAAATCCCATTTCTTTATGTCCGCCACTTACACCTTCTATATGTGGATATAATTTCAAGACTCCTCCACTAGGAATAGTGCCACTACTCCACCCAGAATTTCCAGTATCATAGTGTGAGACTCCAGAATTCACTGCTAAAACATCAATAACCACTTTATAATTATTTTCATGATCTTCAAAAACAGTAATAGAATCACCTGGTTTAACTCCATCAAGTGACACAGATGTACTGTCTTCAATAATTTTAATATTCTCATTAGATTTTGCAAAAGATATAGTTACAAAACTGTTTAATGTGAGTAAACTAATCAATAAAATACTTATTACTTTTTTCATATAATTTCTCCTTTTTTTGTCATAGTTGTACACTAAATTTTCTTGTAAAAAAATACAGATAGAATGAAACATCCTTCTAATTAATTACTGTTTTAAAATGAAAATACTTAATTGTATCAATTACTGGAAAATTATATTTGATTATATCCAACTCCTTTCTAATACAAATGAAAACGCTTTCTACATTTTTAGTGTATTATATAAATAATATTTTGTCAATATATATATTATTTTATACGACTTAATTGTTTATTTATGTTTTTGTGATATACTAAGAATATATGAAATAGACTTATTATAAGTTTCTATACAATCTGCAAAAGTCTATAAATGAGGTGAGATATGGCAAAGTATTCTAATTATTTATTTAAATTTGATTTACTGATTTTAAGTGTTCTTCAGGAACAAGACAGATATGGATATGAAATATCTAAACTTATAGCTGATAAGACAAACGGATATATTGTGCCAAAACATGGAACCATGTATCCGATTATTTATAAACTTATTGAAGATAAATATATAACTAGCAATACAGTTATAGTAAATAATAAAGCAAGAGTTTATTATCATCTTGAAGATAAAGGAAGGGTTTATCTTCAACAAATCATAGAAGAATATGATAATTTAGTAGAACAAATTAATAATGTAGTTCATGGAGGGGAAAATGAAGGGTAGTTACAAATATTATAAAGATGTAAAAAAATTGTTTCCTATTAATGGAAAACAAGAAAAAATTTATTTAACGCATCTGAAACAACAAATTGACGAATACGGAGATGTTTCCTATAATGATTTAGAGGAGATATTTGGTAATCCTAATCAAATTTATGCATCCTACATAGAATCATTAGATGAAGACGAAGTTATCAGCAAAATGAATTATAAAAAACTATTAAAAAGATTATTTATAACATGTATTATTTGTGTTTTAGTGTTGAGCCTATTTATATTTTATAAAATTAATCAAGAGGCTGATGAAGCAAAAAAACATAGAGTAGATGAAATAGAAAATATTATTGAGGAGAAATAAAAATGAAGAAAATTATATCAGTTATATGTATTGTATGTATAATTTTATTAATGCCAACAAATGTTCATGCAGTGGAAAGAGAATTAAATACATCATATACATATTTAGGAAATGATATTTATATAGAGACCATTATTGAAGAAAATATCTCATTATTTTCTACACAAACTAAAAGTGGTTCAAAAACATTAAATTTTAAAAATTCGGGTAATATATTATTTTCAATAAAAGTGAGTGGCACTTTCACATATACTGGAAGCAGTTCTACATGTACTTCTTCTAGTGTTACTACTTCTGTTACAGATAGTGCATGGAAAATCATGTCTAAATCAGCATCTAAATCCGGAAATATAGCTATTGGATATGCAACAGCAAAAAGATATATGTTTGGTTTTGTTGTAGAAACAAGAAATGAGACTGCAACATTAACTTGCAGTGCTACTGGAGTCTTATCTTAAATCAAAAAATGTATGAACTAATAATTAGGTTCTTTCTTACTTTAGGATGTAAATAAAAAGGGAAGAATTAATTTCATTGATAAATTCAATGATTTTAAAACTTCCTTGTTTTCATTTACCCAATATCGAGTAAGAACCTAATAATTAGTTCATACATTTTTTTTACTTATAAATTTGATAGAAAATCCCATTTTTATAGGTGTAAACCCTTTTATAAAATTTATATCCAAATCATTTTCATTATATGTAATAACAAATTCTTTTATGTTATTAAAACCACTTTGTTGTACTCTACATATAGCAAAATACATAGGTTCATTAATAAAAATTTCAGCCCACGAATCTCTATTTAATGGTAAAGTATACTGCTTTCTGAACATTTTCCAATGTTCATTTTTTATATGCGACCATGAATCGACAACTGTAAAAGTATTTCTGGAGCGTTTTTTATATGCGTACCCATCAAATGTCATTATCTTATTTCTAAATGGATCAGGAACATTAGGATTGATGACTATTGTATAATTGTTAGCACTTAACTCTGCAAGATAATGTAATGATATTTGAGGCTTTTCATATTTTTTTGGTGGATTTATTTTTGAATATATAGAAAAACCCTTGATATACAAGGGTTTTGTTAGTTATATGGGGCGAGATGTCCAGAAAAATCGAACACAATATTATTCCAATTATACATTACTTATTAAAGCACAAAATGAAAATTTTGTGCTTTTTATTTTAGGAAAGGAAGAAAACATGCATGATTTCTAATAACACATTTACTCTTTATGAAACAGTTAAGTCTAGAAATGAATTAGAAAACTTTATAAATGAAGGGACTCCTGTTATTTCCAATCATGATAATTGGGAAGATCAAATCAAACATCTTGCTGATTATAAAGATGAGCATAAAAAAGAATATAAGCAAAGAAAGAATGGAAGAACATATAACAATAACTATGCATACAATCTTGTTATTCTTATTCCATTTGAAGTAGAAAAAGAAAATTGGAATGATTTTGTAAAAACATATATGCATTTTATTGATCCTAGATTTGATAAGAAGTTGCTTTGGATCTGTAAATACAAAACAATCAATTTTGCAAATTTTGCGGAAATCATTTGCTTTCAGAGAAAGGTTTACAAAACTCCTAAAAGAAGAAAGAAAAAATATAATCGTGACTATTATTACGATTCACAAACTGGAAAAACCTGTAAGCCATTTAGTCCTAATGCAGTTTTAAAAGCAAAAAAAGGACAATGCTATATAGATAAAAAAACAGGTGAACCTGTTACTAAATTACAGCATGTCAAAGATAAAGAGGAACGTATATTCGTATATAAAAACTTCGATAGCTTTATCTATAAATTAAAAAGTAAGTATATTAAAGCAAAGAAAGAATTCCTTCCTGAAACAAAGATATATCAGCTTATTTCTCGTATAACTATCAAAAATGAAGATAGTGATAGTTTAAGAAAAAATAAGATCAAGAAAAATGGAAGCATTAATGAGATAAATAAAATTTTTATGAGTTACCAGGATGGTATCAACAATGGTGGTTTTTCCAACATTGAGGATATATATAAACTATTTCGTCAGCTTCTAAATGATGTTGATGAAATGATTCATCATACCAATCAGGAATTTGAAAAGATCAAATTTTTCATGCGTGAATGGTGGATAAAAAACATTGCTGATGATTATATCAGCGATATGTAAAACCTAGTTCTTTGATAAGTAAATAGAATATGAAAGTAAAGGCACTGATAAACAGAGCGTATGCAAGTACCAGGCATTGTAGATGATATGGAATGATGTGAATTGTCCTATATTATTGGCTAGGGATGATATTAGTAGCTTGGAGGAAACTCTTTTCATATTATTTTTTATATTTATAGGTAAATTTATTTTAGAAATTATCTATTTTATACATTAAAGGAACTTGAATGTCATTTGAGTTGGATTAGATAGCATCCTTCTAAGATACATACAAGGAACTTGAATGTTATTTGAACATATCTCCCCTACTTTTTACAACATTCTTTGATTGATAAATCATATGTCTCTGTGTGATTTATCAGTCAAAGACTGAATATTACGAAAGGACTTAGCTGATATTGCTAAGAAAAGGTGAATAAAATGAAAAAAATAAGTGTTATTAATGAAAAAGGTGGAGTTGGAAAGACAACAACATCAATTAATTTAGCTAGTGGTCTAGCTAAAAAAGGGAAAAAGGTTCTTATCGTAGATCTGGATGCACAAGGAAATATCTCTCAATTCTTTATTAAGTTTGATAAAGATGTTAGCTTAAAAGCATTCAATGAACTTGATGTGACTTCTACGGATACAAGTGATATGAGAAATTCTATTGATTTAATCGAACAATTTTTAAGTCAGGAATATGATCAAAAAGACATTAACAATGTTTTACTTGAAGGAGCAGAGACAATAAACGAATGTATTTATCATGCTAATGATAACATTGATATTATCCCTTCATTTAATACTGATCTTATAAAAACTGATAAGCTGTTAACTGTGGAAACTAAGCCAAAATATAACAGATTATCTAAAGCATTGCGAATTGTAAGAAAGGATTATGATTATGTCATTATTGATCATGCTCCAACTTTTAACAATATTACTATTAATGGCTTATTTTCTAGTGATGAAGTTATCATTCCTATGAAAATTGGTGGATTTGAATTACGCTCTTTTGTCAATATGATGAAAGAGTTATTTGATTTTGAAAATGATTATGAGCAGGAATATAAAATAACTTTATTGTTTAATATGATTCCAAGAGGAAAACGTACTGATTATCTTAATTTTATAAATAAATTAAAAGAACTTTTTCCTAACAATTGCTTTACTACTACTATTGGGTTCCAGGATGCTGTTACATCACGTGCTAACACAGCTTCAAAACCAATCATTGATACAAAATCAAAGCTCGCTGATGATTTTAATTTATTGGTAAGTGAAATACTGAACGAAAGTGAGGCAGAATAAGATGGGTTTAGCAGGATTAGTTGATAAACAAATAAAATTAAACAGAAAGCCAAAGTCTCAAAATATTGATATCGAAGACATTATCAAAAATCCTAAAAACAAATATGAGATAACAAATATTGATGAATTGGCAAATTCTATTTTAAATGATGGACTATACAGACCATTAGAAGTATATAAGACAGATGATGATCTCTATATGCTACTTGGTGGAGAAAGAAGATTTACAGCATTGCAGAAACTTTATCAAGAAGGATTGATTGATTCTGATATTCCCTGTCTTATTTATAATTCACCTAATGATGATATAAGTGAAAGGTTACAGCTTATTACATCAAACGCTCAAAGAGACATGAGTGAACAACAGAAAGTGGTTATTGCCAAAGAGTTATTAGATATTATTAAAATAAATCCTGACCTAAAACCTAAAAATACCCCTACTGTTGAATGGCTAGCTCCATATCTAGGATGTTCACCAAGAACTGCTCAAAAATATAAAAACATGGCCGAGGGTAAGAATCAACAAAAAAAGCAAAAGAAACAGAAAACTTCTACTGAAAAGAGTTTAGATGATTTAACAAAACTTCTAAAAAAGTTTAACAAGGATCTTAATAATTTATACTGGCAAATACCAACTACAAGCAGAGAAATACAAGTGACTGAAATTGATGGAAAGACATTAGATGTAAATAAGATTATTTCTAAATTAGCTGCTATTACAGATTTATATGTGAACTCATTAGCAGAACTTCAAGAACAGGAATAATCCTGTTCTTTTCTTAAGGTGGAAATGTTACCACCCTTAAATAAAACATATAAAACAGGAGGAAATAGAAAATGATAAATAGAGTTATAATGGTAGGAAGAATGACAAGAGACCCAGAACTGAGAAGAACGAATACAGGTGTAGCAGTCACAAGCTTTACTTTAGCGTTGAATCGTAATTACAATTCAGCGGATGGACAACAAGCAGATTATATTAACTGTGTTGTTTGGAATAAAGTAGCTGAAAATGTTGAAAAGTATTGTTCTAAAGGATCTTTAGTTGGTGTAGAAGGAAGACTACGTTCTCGTAGTTATGATAATGCACAAGGTCAAAAAGTATATGTTGTTGAAGTTGTTTGTGATAGTGTTCAATTTCTGGAAACAAAGGCAGCTAGAGAAAGATCACAGCATCAAAAGCAGGAAGTAAAAAAAGAAAATTTCTATGATGTCAATACCGTAGATTTAGAGAAGGATTTTGATAATGATTTTAATTCATTTAATATTATGGCAGATGATATTCAGTTTTGATTATTATATTGATAGTTGGTAATGTTTTATTTATTAATAAAATTGATTTGTTTCAATCGCTTCAAATAAAGAGGAAGCACTAAGGAGGTTAGAGGAACTTCAAACGTAGATTTAGGAAAAATTGATCAAAGAATTAGATGGAGAAAATCGAGGTAAAGAAAATGAACGATAGAATCATATGTTTTGATGTTGAAACAACAGGATTAGATCCAAAAAATGATGAAATATTGCAATTATCTATTATAGACGGTAATAAAAACACATTATTTAATGAATATTTTAAACCTGAAAGAATGAAATTATGGGACCAGGCACAAAAAGTACATGGCATTAGTCCAAGTATAGTTTCTAATAAAAAAAGTTTTAAAGATTACTTAAAAATTATTCAGGGCATTTTTGACAATGCAAACATTATTATTGGATATAATGTTGGATTTGATATTGAATTTTTAGAAGAACATGGTATCAACCTAGACAAAGAATATGAAATTTTTGATGTTATGCTTGAGTTTGCTGAAATATATGGTGAATGGAGTGATTACTTCGAAAATTACAAATGGCAAAAATTAACAACTTGTGCCACATATTATGAATATAAATTTGATGCACACGATAGTCTGGAAGATGTCAAAGCTACCCTGCATTGTTATTATAAAATATTGGAAAATGAAAAAAATAAAGAATTAGAAATGGAAGGAGTAATAAAATGAAATGTTATATCTATGTACAGGAGGAAATTTTTAAGGAAGATGACGTGATTGATAAAGTTAAAAGAAATATAAAAAAAGAGAAAAAGTCATTAAACCTTAAAGATCATTTCTTTGTTATGGTAAATTCAAATAATCAAAATCATAAATATAAGTTCAAAGCAATGATTAATGTTTAATAAATTCTAAAGGAACTTAGCAAAGTTGCTAAGTAGAAAGGAAATAAAATGTTTAAAAGTATAGTCACTGGAAAAATAAAAAATGATCCAGAATTTAAAAAAATAAACGGAAAATTATGCTGTAACTTTGAACTTATAGCAATTAGTAAGTATTCCAAAAAGGAAGTTAGAAGTGTAGTGAGATGTTCAGTATGGAATAATGATGCTGAACGAATGAAAAATGTGAAGAAAGGAGATTATATTATAGGAATTGGTGATTCTTCAAATGTAGCATATGAACCAAATGGTGAATATGTCTTTAATGTTAATATTACAAATTTAGAAATTATTGATATTGCTTAGCAACTTTGCTAGCAAAAAAGAAAGAGAGGAAAAAGTTATGGAAGAATTGGTGTTATACCTTTCATTGAAATACGCAGGTGATTTTGAAAAAATCTACAATACTTTATTAAAAAAAGAAATTGTTGATCAAGAATTGAAAAAAGAGCTATTCAATAAAATAAATTGTTCATATACAACGATTTTCAGTGATGATTACCCTGAACAGTTAAATTTGATTAATTGTCCTCCATTTGTTTTATATTATTATGGCGATTTATCATTAGTTAAAGAAAAAAATATAGCAGTCATTGGTACAGTTGAACCAGATCTTGAAGGAATTTCAATGACAACACAAATAACTGAAGAATTGATTGAAAATGGATATGTAACTATATCACATTTTAAAAAAGGCATTAGTCAAAGGGTACATGCAACATCTATTACAAATAATGCTAGTACTATAGCTGTACTAGATTCTGGTATTGATAATCCACGATTTGAAAAACCAGAGGCAAAAAGAATATATGATGAATTGAAAAAACATCATCTTATCATGAGCGAGTATCCCTTTGATACAAAAATAAGTCCAAGACTTCTTCCAGCAAGTTCTAGAATTCTTGCAGGACTAGCAAATGACATACTGGTTACACAGTTAAATGAAAAGGATTTTGAAATGATGACTATCCAATATGCACTTGAGCAAGGAAAAGATATATATAGTGTACCAGCTGCATTTAACAACAAACTTAAAGGTACAAACAAAATCATTGAACATGGTGCATATATCTATAACGGGATTGAATCATTAGAAAGTGATTATAATGATTTTACATTATAATCCAATTGTTATATTTGGCAAAGTTGCCAAGTAGAAAGGAAAAGACAATGAAAAGAAATAAGGTATTAAAAATATTCACAGATCAAAATAAAAGACTCATTCTAAAAACAATTGATGTAGAAGAAAATATACCATTAAAATTAAGTTTTTTACAGGATCAGGTTAATGGATCAATTGATATCGTATCATACTGTGATTTTGGAAATAAAAATGTAGTAGCAGTAGTTAATGATGAGGGATTATTAAAGCAATTTCAACCAACATTTTATCTGATCAATAATCAGGAGGTTATGAAATATCCATTAGTAGGTAATATATTATTAACATCTACATTTGATACTGGTGAGGGAAATGATTTATTTCCACTAACTGATAGTGAAATAGAAGATATAAAAAGTTCAATTCTAACGGATCAGTATCAGGAAACATATTTTATTAGATTAGACCAGGATTATTTAAAACAAAAAAATGAATTTTATGATAATTTAAAGAATTTAGGATTTAAATTTGAAACAGTTGATCTTGATGATGATTTTGAATTATAGATATATCATTTTATAAAAAAATAGGATATAATATAATTAATCAAAGGAGTGATTTTCATGATTGATGATTTTAATATTAATGATTATTTAGAGGATGCTACGATTTACTCTAAAAAGAATCCAGCAAAGAAAGCTATTAATGAAGATGATGTTTACATTCCTGAAGATGTATTAACAGGAAAAAGAGAGTGGAATTTATATTGGGATAAAGATGATCCTAGAAATAAAGAAGAAATAATGATTATAAAGGAAAGATAAATTACTTGTCTTTCCTTTTAACTTGGCAACATTGCCAAGTAGAAAGGAAAAGTATGTGTAAGATTGGAGATATTATTATTATTGAAAAGTTTAAGAATGAAACTGGAGAGGATGTTGCGAGACATCCTTTTATTGTTATATCAACTAAAAATGGAATTATTGAATCTATGAGTTTTGATATGATTGGAGTTTTAATGAGTTCAATAAAAAATGAAGAACATAGAAAAAAGAAATTATCCTATGATGTCAATATTGAACTAAAAAAGGAAGCAGGAGCCAAAGTTGATAGTTACATAAAAGGCAATCAACTTTATTGTTTCCAGCAAGATAAAATTGATTATTTTAAAGTTGGATGTGTAGACATTGATGTGTTTTTAGAATTAAGAGAAGAAATAAAAAAGTTGGCAAAACAAAGAAAAGCAGTTTTTATAACAACTAATTTAGAAGATCTAGAAGAATTGGAAGAAGTAATAGAATTATAATATAAAATCAATTTGGAGGTGTTATAAGTTTATGCTAGAAAATATAAAAAAAATTTTTGAAGAAAACGAGAGTGTGGACAATAAAGAATTATTAGAAGATGTTATGCTAGTTCTAGATCAGTATTTGGGATTTTTGGAATGCATTAATGAATCAAGTGATCTCAACTCAATTATAGATGGCATTGAAGTTTTGAAGCGAGATCTCACAATGGTTAAATTGAGTATTCTAAAAAATATTTATGACATAGAAGACGAATGAAATTATATGACAACATAAACTTTTATAAATAGGAAGTGAAAGAATGGTAATGAAATGCCCTTACTGTGGAAAAGCATTAGAACTAAAAATTGTACAAACAAAGTATACTTATATCATAAAAAAATACCATATTGCTAATGATGGAATACCATCACAATTTAGTAAAGAGGTTAAAAATTCTTCAAACCAAAAAAAAGAATTATATTTGGTGTGTACAAATGAAAATTGTAATCATGAATTAGCCTATGAATATAAAGATGGTGTAATAAAATTATATCCTTATGTATATGGAAGTTTTCGGATTACCTTAGCAGAGTATATTACTAGAGCCTATGGTAATATAGAAGAAGAAACCATTAAAATATTTGCTAAAAATCAAAAAATAAAATATTATACAGTGCGTGATTTTATTAATGGAAAGAATCCCTTTTTAAGTAAAGATATTTTTAATAATATTGTTCAACTGTTTGATGCTCCAGTAGATTTGAAAGAAAGATGGAAAGAAATATCTGTTAAAGACTTTTTATAATCTTAGATTTGTGGTATATTCAAATTGGTGAAACAAATGAATATACTAACTAAATTAATATTAAAAAAACAAATGAATCACTATGAAAAAAAGATACTTTGCCTAGAATATGAAATAAGTAGAAAAAAACAAGAAATAAGAAAATTAGAATCTAAACAAAATGAATTAAAAGAATTAATATCATATATCCTTAGTTTTAATGAATATACAATAATTAAAGAGGAAACAAACAAAGAAAATGAGTTATTTTATATTGTTAAATTTGATAAATTAGAATATTTTTATAAAAAATTTGGTTTTGAAGTTATATTTAATGATATTAAAAGTCAAGGTATCATTAAATTAAAATTAAATAAAAAAAATTTATAAGTTACTTAGCAATTTTGCCAAGTAACTTTTTTTAAGGAGAAAATTATGGACAAAAAAGAAAGACGTGAAGCTGTTAAAACATTTGATTTAGTAAAGTTGGCCGAAATGTTTGATTACACCCCTATTCCTGTTGGACGACATTATTTTACACTTAAGGAGCACGATTCTGTAAGAATTAATATTGTCAAAAATACATTTGTTCAATATTCAACAGGTAAAGGTGGAGATCCAGTCAGTTTTTTAATGACATTTGGAACAGGAAGAAGCAATAAATTTAAAAGTCTTGATTACTGCTTATACTGGCTTGAGAAAAAGCTAAATATTGAAAATACTTTTACCTTAAAGGAGCTACCAAAAAAAGAAAAATTAGATTTAATTCTACCAGAAAAGGATGTTAATAATCGTCGTATATTTGCTTATTTGAATAAAACGAGATGCATTGATCCAGAGATAATTAAACTCTTTTTACATAGAAAAATACTCTATCAGTCTCAACCTTATAAAAACTGTGTATTTGTTAATTATGATAAAAATGGTAAACCAGTATTTGCAACAGAAAGAGGATCATTACCAAATAAAAAATATATGCATGAAATTGAGGGTTGTGACTATGATTATGGAATTAATTTTGAAAATGAAGGTGCTGACACATTAGTAATAAATGAAGCAGTTATTGATATGATGAGTTTCATGACATTGAATATGAAAAATCATTTACATGAGAAATATTCTTTTATATCTATTTGCAGTGTTACAAAAGATAAGTGTATTTATAACTGCTTAAATAATCATAAGGAAATAAAAGATGTAATAATTGCTCTTGATCATGACGAAGCTGGAATGAAAGCTACACAAGAAATAAAGAATAAAATTAATCAAACATTTAAGAATATTGATATTTTAGTTGTCTATCCGACAGCAAAAGATTGGAATGAGGAACTACAAAACAGAACTAAAGAAGCAGAAAAAGAGAATTCGCTTGGCAACTTTGCTAAGTAAGTTTTTTGCTAGATTCAATATTTTAATTAGAAACAGAAAGGAAATAAATTATATAAATCATAAAACGATAGTATTGATGTAATCAATACTATATCAAGGAATAATAGAATATTACTCATAAGATAACTTTTTCTTCTAATTGGATACCCTAACTTAGACTGAATATTTATAAATTCTCTTTTTATAGATTTATTTGCCTTTCTAATATTGTTTTTGATGATATATAATTGTAATTTATTCTTTATTTCTTTCTCTTTTTGTACACGTTTAAAATAAGCAGAAGTATTTTTTATGTATTTTCTTGATAATGGATCTAATAGAAGATATATTTCTTGATTTTTATTTTCTAAATGTTCAATATATAAAGTAAAAAAGTCAGCATAGCACATCCAATATTTTAAATCAAAATTAATTAGCAAATTAAAATACAAATTTTTATATAATTCAAATCGTTTTAATGTTAATTCTTGATCTGTTTCTTGCTTAATTGGAATGATTTTAAAAAACCAAGTACTAAATGCTGCACCGAAAGCGCAGAAAAGCCTTATTATCATATCACCCATTATTTAATACCTCATTTCATTAATATGAATATATTATACTATCATATTTAATAGTATGCAATTTATTAGATGAACCAATCAATTACGTATAAATAAAAAAGGAGAATTATAAAATGTTTAGTAATGTAATAGTTATGTTAAGTTTTTTATATTTATGTTTTTTTGTTCATTTTCACAGAGATTCGATTTTGATATATTTCAGAAAAAAAGGATTAGCAATATCAATAGTCTTTTTTGGAATGAGCTGTTTTCTGTATGTTGCTCAGTATTTAAAGATTTTTGATAAATCAAATTTGAACGAAAGTTCAAGTGGCGTAATAAAAGGTATTGACGTTTCTCAGTTGAATGGATTGCGTAATTCAATTTTGGATTTAGTGAATATATTTCCACCAATATTTGGATTTTTAGCTTCAGTATCATTTATTTTATTCATTACATCTTTAGCGTTTTATAAAAAGAATAAATAAACGTTAATATGAAGTCAGTAAAATGGCACAAACTTTTAAGGAGAGAGTAAATCATGAAAAAATATCCTAGAAAATTAAAAAAGCAAATAAAATATACAACAATGACAAGAGAAGAACTGCAAAAAAGAAATATATTATGTGTTGCTGTAATCACACATCATATTTTAAAAAATGGAAAAGTGGAATTTTATAGAAAACCTAAAGTATTCGTTATTAGAACAAATAAACAATTACATGCTATGAAATTATGTCTATCAAAGAATAAAAAAGGTATAACAGTTTGATAAATATTATAATCATGGTATTATATAAGTGAAGTATAGGAAATGGTGAAAAGATGAAAAAAAATATGTTAAATAAATTAATAGATAAAATTTCATATCGTGGTCGTCGAAAGAGAAATTTAAAAGAAACAAATGAAAATATTAAGAAATATTTGAAAATGTCCAATTCTGAGTTTATTATGGATTACACAGAAATTTGCTCAAGATATGAGCATAAAAAATTAATATTTACTGCATTTTTAATTGGTATTATAATTTCTATAATTATGAATGCGTGGAAGTATTTTTACGAATTTATATTTATGTTACTCACTTCAGAAAGTATTGTAGTGGTAGATCTAAAAAATCAAGCCTTCATTTTATCGTTATCTATTATGCTGATAATTTCGATAGTAGTTATAATTATTTTATATGACATGGTAAAAAATATATATTTATTAAACAGGAAAAAAATATTTTTAGAACAAATAAAGGATATGCGAAAAAATGATAAGAATAGATAAAGAAAATATAAATTATATTCTAATGAAATTATGTGGAGAAATCGTGTACTTAACTATTACAGTAATATATTTAATATTATTAAATAATTTTAATCATGTTTTGTTATCAAAATTTGATAATGATGATTACATTAATATTTTATTTTATAATAATTATGAAACTATTATATATTTCTTTATTGCGTTTGTATTATTTGTCATTGGAGCATGTTTAATTGTTCGTAGATATAGAAAAATTAAATATGAAGATTTAGAATTTGAGGAAATAATGCTAAATTTAATTGCAATGTTTGTTCTATTAATATTAATAATATTAATAATTGTATTTATAAACAATCCAATATTAAGAGCAGTTTTGATAGGTGGTTTTATATTATATGCCTATAGTTCTAATTAATATATAATAGATATTTTATGATTAATCAATTGTTACTGGCAATAAAATTTAGAAAGTATAGTTTTTTAGAGATGGAAATGTTACCACTTTGCTAAGAAATGTGATTTTATAACGAGAAAGAATGTATAATTATGAATAAAAAAACAAATTGATAAGATGAATGATAACATTATTAATTTATTTTAATTAATAGAGAGGATGATATAAATGAAAAAATTTAAGTTATTATTAGCAAGTGCTTTGATGGTCTCATTTTTAACTGGATGTTCATCTGAAAAGATGAAGTTAAAAACTGATACACTTACAATTGAATATGGTAAAACAGTATCTAGTGATGTAAAAGATTATTTAGATAATACTGATGAATTTTTAAAAGAAGTTAAAATTGAGGGCATTCCAGAGAATGAATCTGAAAAAGAATATCCTAGTGTTGGAGAATATGATTTGTCTCTAAAATATGAGGATAATGTTGAAAAAGTAAAAATTATTGTTAAAGATAGCGTAGCACCAGCGTTTAAGGATGTTAAGGATAAGTATGAAGTTAAGTATGGAGATAAGTTTAATATTAACAGTATTAAGGCAGAAGATTTATCTAAGGTAGATTTGAGTATTGTTGGTGATGTTGATTATAAAAAGGCTGGAACTTATAAAGTGAATGTTGTAGCTAAAGATGAAAGTGGCAATGAAGCTAAGAAAGAAATAAGTATTGTTGTCAAGGAAGAAGAAAAGAAAGAAAACTCTTCAAGTTCAACAAGTTCATCTAGCAAGAAATCTAATACTTCAGGTGCTTCATCTTCTTCATCTAGTAGTAAAAGTTCTAGTAGCAGTTCTAATAGCAATAAGTCAAATTCTTCATCTAGCAGTACTTCCAAGAAGCCAGGTGGTTCAGGTTCTTCTTCATCTGACAAAAAAACAAATGGATCAAGTAGTTCTTCACATTCAAATTCTAATGAAATAACCATAAATGAGTATAAATGTTTAGAGCCTGACTGTGGAAAACATTTTAAAACATATAATGAATTAAAAAAACATCAAAATGCAACTAGTCATGGGGGTTATGCTGGAGGAAGTGAAACAGTTGATGAACCTATGGATTGGTATTAATAAGTAATTAAAAGAAAATTTATTTGAGAGCGAACAAATTAAGTATGTTCGCTTTTTTGTTGAAGAAAGGAGACAAATAATGACAAGAAACTGTATAAATGATATTGAATTAAGGAAGTTAGAATTTAATCTATTGCTATACCAAACTGGTTTTGGCTAGTTCCCTTTAGGGAACGACATTGATATGAAAGTTATTGAAGATGTTTAAGAACATCTTTTTATTTTGCAAAAGAAAATAGGAGATATTTTATGAAGAAAGGGATAATAAAAAAATTTACAAGTAGATTAGGGAAAATTGGATTATCATTTTTAATGATTTTTACAACACTTAATTTAAGTGGAATAAGTAATACATTTGCAGTTGATGCAGATAATATCAATGATTATCCAGAAAAAATTAAAGTCGTATATAATGGCAAGATTACTTGGAGTGGAAACATAGTTGGAGATTTTAAACTTAATGGAAGGCAAGCCTTTTGTATGGCTCATCCAAAGCCAACACCAGGTAATGGTGTAGAATTGTCAATGGATATTTATGATAATGACAATGTAAGAAAAGTTCTTTATTATGGATGGGAAGGACCTCAGCAATGGAGTGGATTTACATCTAGAGCCAAAGGTGTAGTTGTTACTTCTTTAGCTTTGTCATATTACTATTATGGTGATAAATCAACTAACGACATCGATGAATTCTTAGCCTATATCAAAAATAAGACAGTTCCCGAATTTGATGTCAATTTTAATAAATCAAAAGTCCAAGCCTATAAGGAAGGAAATATTCAAAAAACAGAAACTATAGAATTATCAAGTAAAAGTAATTTATTTGGTGTTACAATTAAACTTCTAGACCAAATGACGTACGTGGATGAAACACATAATACGAGACAGACTGGTGGAAGTGTAACAATTAAAGGTCAAACAAGATTTCATTTTGAAGCACCTTTAAACGTAAACCTTGATACTTGGAAAAGTGGAAATAAAACAGCTCGTTTTGCTTATCAACCAATTAGAGGACAAGCAGTTAACTCTTCTTATCAACCAGTAGGTCAAGCAAAATATGTTTTTGACCCAGATGATACAACTTCTTTACAAGTTGATTGGCTAACAATGGGTAATTTAAAAATTCTAAAAGAGGATAACAAAGGAAATAAAGTTCCTAATGTACAGTTTAAGGTTTCATACAATTCAGATATGTCTAGTCCAATTGGGACTTATACGACAGGAAATGATGGGTCTATAACAGTTAATGATTTGAACCCACAAACAGTTTATATACAAGAAACAAGTGTTGCTGATAACCTTATCTTAGATAACACTATACATTCTATAGATGTAAAAACTGGTGAAACAGTAACATTTACGCAAATAAATGATTGGAAACAAGGATATATTAGAGTTGTTAAGAAAGATAAGGAAACTGGAAAAGTTGTTAAAAAGGCTGGAACAGTCTTTGATATCTATAATTCTAGTAATACAAAAATCACAAGCATTACTACAAACGAAAATGGGATTGCAACAAGTGGATTGCTGGATTATGGAAATTATACAGTCAAAGAATCTCAAGCACCAAACGGATTTACTATCAATGTTGAGTTAAATGAAAAAGTTGGTGTTGTAGAGAATGGTCATACTTATGAAATAAGTGTTTCAAATCAAGCAGTTAAAGGAACATTAAACATTAGTAAAGAAGATACCAAAACAGGAAAACAGCCACAAGGTGAAGCTACTTTGGAAGGAGCAAGATATGGACTTTATGCAAGAAATCCAATTGTGGATCCAGCAGATGGTACTGTTATTTATAACACCGATGTCAAAGTTGCTGAATTGGTAACAAACAGTGAAGCAAATGCAAGCATCAGTAATTTATATTTAGGTGAATATTATATTAAGGAAATTGAGCCAAGTTACGGATATAATCTTGATACAACAAAATATAATTTTGACTTAACATATCAAAATCAGAATGTTGATGTTGTCACAAAAAATTTAACGGTATACGAACGTGTTATTTCTCAGGCATTTTCTATCATTAAGGTATCAAGTGACAAACCGGGTGAGGCTGACTTACTTGAAGGTGCTGAGTTTACAGTAAAGGCACAAAAAGATATTGATAAGTTTGGTTCATGGGAAGCTGCTCCTATCGCAAAAAATGCAAATGGTGAAGAAACAAAAATTCTTGTTACTGATAAAAAGGGCTATGCTGAATCAGAACGTCTCCCAATCGGTTCTTATGTTGTGAGAGAAACAAAAACTCCTACAGATAAGTACAAAGTTGAAGATTTTACGATAACAATCACAGAAGATTCATCTGAGCCACAAGTTTGGCGAGTGTTCAATGATACTACTTTTATGTCAGTTATCGCTATTGTTAAGCAGGATGCTGAAACTGGCAAAACTGTAAAAGTAGAAGGTGCAGAGTTTAAAATCAAGAATCTTGATACAAATAAATATGTTGGATACTGGGAATGGTTCCCACTTCCACATTATGTTGATAGTTGGACAACTGATGAGTCTGGAACAGTGATGACTGGAGAGAAATTAAGACCAGGTAATTATCAGCTTGAAGAAGTTCAGAGTCCTAATGGATACCTTTTATCTGAGGAACCAGTTAAATTTGTTATTCACATGAATGATCCTCATGAAACCTTACCTGACGGTGTAACACCTGTTATTACAGTTAAGAAGCAGGATATAGCAGTTCAAGGACAGATTTCTGTTGAAAAGAAAGGTGAAGTCTTAGTTGGATTTAATGAAAAGACTGGTAAGTTCATTTATGAACAAAGAGGTCTTGCTGATGCAAAATACAATGTTGTTGCTAAAGAAGATATTTTAGATCCTAGCAATGATGGAACTGTTTTATTTAAAAAGGGAACAGTTGTAGAAACTCTTGTTACTGGAAATGATGGCAAAGCTACTACCAAAAAACTTCCATTAGGAAAATATGAGGTAGTTGAAGTTGAAGCACCATCAGGAATGGTATTGAATAAAAACTCTCAAACTGTAGAACTGAAATATAAAGATCAGTATACAGCTATCGTTATGAGTTCTTCCAGTTTCGTTAATGAAAGACAGAAAGTGGAAGCAAAAGTTATAAAAGTTGATAGTGAACAATCGACTATTGGATTAAGTGGTGGTGAGTTCAATTTTGTTGCTAAAGAAGATATCAGAAATGCAGATGGAACTGTTATTGTTAAAGCGAACAGTGTCATCAGTAAATTTATTTCAGATAGCAATGGTGAAATCAATCTAAATGATATGGATTTACCATTAAATTACAATTTTGAGATGGTAGAAACAAAAGCACCGATTGGATATGTTCTTGATGAAACACCAGTACAAATCAATACTGATTATCAGGGACAAAATGTTGAAAAGATTGTTATTTCTAAGACAAAAACAAATAAGGCTACAGAAGTTGATTTCTCTAAAACTGATGTAACAACTAATAAGGAATTACCCGGTAATCACCTAACTGTTTTTGAAAAAGACAATGAAGGTTCTTCCTTTGAGACATGGATCAGTGGCGATAAACCACATACTGTTAAAAATCTTTCTACAGATACAAGATATATCTTAAGAGAAACAAGCAGTGTTAAGGGATTCTATATTGCAAACAATATTGAATTTGAGATTGATCAAAAAGGAAATGTCTATGTCTATGAAGATGGAAACAAGGTTCTTGCTAAAGATCATTTAATTGTAATGAAAAATGACTTAGTTAAAGGTCGTCTTGAATGGAATAAGACTGGTGAAATATTTACTCATACAGATACTGGTCAAAATGAATTTGGAAAAGTGGAAACACCTGTATGGGAACAAAGCAATTTATTACAAGCAGAAATTAGTATTTATGCTGCTGAAGATATTAAATTAGGAAATGATGTCACTTACTATAAAGCAGATGAAAAGGTTCAGACTCTTGAAAGTGACTGGAATTCTGTACAAAGTAAGAATTTATTAGTAGGTAGATACTATTATGTAGAGTCTAAGACTCCACACGGATATGTTATCAACACAGATAAACACTACTTTGAAGTGAAAGATAATCAGTCTAGTGAATTGCAGATCATCAAGTCTACATTAAAAAATGATAGACCAACAGTTGAAATTGAATTTACTAAATTCATGGAAACATTCAAACATCATAATAAGATGGATAATTCCTATAAGGATGTTGTTTTTGGTATCTATGCAAGAGAAGATATCTATAATTATATGGGTGAAGTTGCTATTGAAAATGGTACTTTAATTGCTACAAGTGGTATTGATGAACTTGGACAGTTAACAACAAATGTTGACTTGCCTAACGGAGTTTACTATTTGAAAGAACTTCAAACAAATGAGGATTATGTTCTTGATACAAATGAATACGATTTTGAGATTGCTTATCATGGTCAGGATGTATCAAGATATGTTATTAAGATTGGTGAAAATGGATCAATTGAAAATAAGTTGATTCGTGGTTCTATTGAAATCAAGAAAAATGACAGTTTTGATGAAACAAAGAAACTGTCTGATGTTGAATTTAATATATCTGCAAATAAGAATATGAGTGACGTTATTTCTACAGCTAAGACTGATGAGTCTGGTACTGCAAGATTTAACGATATGGAAATTGGTAAATATTATATTCAGGAAGCAAAACAAGTGAACGGATATACAATCAATGATCATATCTATGAAGTAGAAATCACAACAAATGGTGAAGTGTTGACAGTTGATGTTGATAACAAGCCTACCGAAATGATTTTCTCTAAAGTTGATGAAACTGGTGTGAAAGAATTACCAGGTGCTGAAATAGAAATCATTGACAAAGAGACAAATGAAGTCATTGATAAATGGGTATCTACAGAAGAAAGCCATCAGATTAAATACCTTGTTGAAGGCAAGGAATACATCATGCGTGAAGTTACAAGTCCAAACGGATATTATAAGGCAGAGGAAATCACTTTCGTTGCTAAAGATGGACAAAAAGTGACAATGAAAGATGAACTAATCTTAACTGATATTCAGGTTAACAAAGTTGATTCTGTATCTAAAGAAGCTATCAAGTCTCTAGACTTTGAATTTACTATGTACAGTGATTCTGAATGTACAAAACCAATTATGGTAGCAAATGCAAACAAAGAAGATGGATATGCTTTATTTAAGGATATTCCATATTCAACTGTGTACATCAAAGAAACAAAAGCACCAAAAGGATATCAATTATCAAATGAAGTTAAAAAGATTGTTATTGATGATAACTTAGAAAATGTTGGTAAGACATACAACTTTGTGTATGAGAATATGCTATTGCCATCCGTAGTTGTTAAAACGAGTGATGATATGCCTATTACTGTTTTAACAAGCATGACAGCTATAGCAGGTATTTGTATTTTTCTTTCTTATAGAAGAAAGAAAAAAGAATTATACAAGAAATAATTAATAAAGGTGGAAATATTTCCACCTTTATATTTTACTTAGCAAAATTGCTAAATTGAAGGGAATTTAAATATGACTAAAAAACATATTGTTATTATTATATCGTGGATTACTAGCATTATTTTAAGTATTGTTATGGCTTTGTTAGAAAGTATAAGTTTAGGAATTTTTATATTTGGAATCAGTACACTTATGCTCTTCTATATAAGTGTAACCATTTATCTTCTACGCTATCTATATAAAAGATTTGGAAAGAAGATAATATCAAAGAATTTTACTTACTTAGCAAAGTTGCTAAGTAATAAAGAAAGAGAGGAAAGAAAATGTTAAAACATAAATTATTATTGGTATTAGCAGGATTCAATGAAGGAGCAGCAAAAAGTTTTATAAAGAGTTATACTGATCCGATTTTTTCAACTTTAATCTGGCTTGCACCTGTGGTTGGGATGATTGCATTTGTAGTTAGTGGTGTTGTTTATCTATTAAAGGATGAGGAAGATAGAGACCGTAAAAAGTTTTCAAAACAAGCAAAAGTAATTTTGGTTGTTACTGTCGTGATTATGTCTGCTTCTATCATCTTCAATATTGTTGGAATAGCAACTTCTTAGAAATGGAGGATATTATATGTTTGATGGTATTATAAATGCCATAAATGATTTCTTTAGAGGTATTCTGTACGGATTGGCAGAATGTTTTATGTTTATCTTAGATATTGTATGGGAAATTGCGCTTAGAGTTATTACCTTAGATCTTTCGGATATCATAGAGAACTGGTATTTACTTATTATAACACTAATTAGCTTTTTCCTCTTATTTAGAATTATTAAAATTGCAGTAAAATTTTATGCTGAAGAAGATTATAGGTTTCGTTTTGATGTATCACAATTAATTATTAAACTTGTATTGGCCAGTTTTGCTGTAGGATTTACTCCTATAGCATTTTCTTATGTCTCTTATGTGGCATCTGATATGATTAAAAATATAACCGTTTTTATTCCCAACGAAGTAGATGAGCTAACTCCTTCAGATATTTTGCTTGAATCCGGAAGAATTGACATGGGAAACATAAATGCAGATCTATCCCCTACTATTTCTCATGATTTTGATATTAATAAAAAAGATGAAAATGACAATTATATATACTTCAAAACTTATTCATCTCTCTTCCTATTGATTATTGAAAGTATAGTCGCCTGTTTTCTTTTTGTATTGATTGCACTTCAAATTGCCGAAAGAATTGTAGGAATATGTTATAAGTATCTTTTGGCACCATATGCAATATCAGGAATGGTAGATCCAGAGGATAAATCATTTGGTACATGGATGAAACTTTTAATAGGAGATTTCATGATGAATTTTGCACAGATATATTCTTTGTATTTAACCTTATATCTCTGTAATAATTCTACTATTCAAAATTTGTTAGGTAATGATGTTATAGGTATTTTTTCAAAAATTATTTTCTTTTTGGGAAATATGTTAGCAGTCCTTAATTTTCCAACATATGTCACAGCAATTGTTGGTGGAAACAGTGCAGGAGCATTGCAAGCATTACAGGAAATCAAGTCAATGAATACAATGTCAAAAGCTGCAACTTTAGGAGTCGCTGGTGCGACAATTGGGGCAGCAATGGGAGCTGTTGGTGGAGCAATTGAAGGATATTATAATCCTGATAGTTCAGCTGCTGGTGGAACCATCAGCGGTGCAGCTAAAGGAGCTGCTGGAACAGTTAAAAGCAACTTTAGTGGTGGCTATTTTGGTGGCGGAATGACTGCAGGAGCAGAAACACTTAAATCTGGTGTTGGTGCATTTAAAGCAAATAAACAATCAGATGGATCGTTAAATTCTTATGGATCACATAGCAGTGACGAAGGCCCAGGTTTATCGAAAGATTCGGCACATGATCCTATTAATCATGGAATGCCGCAATCAGGTGGAACATTTGATTCTTCATTTGAGCAACCATTTTCTGATTCTTTAGAAAATTCGGGAGTAATGGATGGAAGCTCGCTTGATGATTCTTCCTACTCGTCTGCTCCACAATTTGATGATTCTTATACAGATCCATCTATGCATACTGGTGATTCATCCTATTTAGGGTTAAGTGATCCCAAAACACATGATACAGATGTATCATCTGGAATTGTAAAAGATGTACCAGAGCATTCTTATTTTAGTGAAACAGGTAGTTCTTTAACTGGGCAATCTTACAAACGAAATGTTCAAAAAGGTTTAGATGATATTATGCAAGATGCATACTCCCCTACTCAATCATCCACTATAAGTCAAGGAAGTGAAAAATCATATTCTGATATTTTAAAAAATAGATTAAGCAAAGATAAAAAATTAAAATGATAACTTGGCAAAATTGCCAAGTAGAAAGGAAACTGTTATGGACAAATTAAAAGAACAAGGTTTTGATATTAATTCTTACAATCCTTTTGAGGACGAGTTACCTGATTTTGAAACAGAGTATAGTTATGATCAAGTTATTGAACTATTAGGAGACACTCAAAATGAAGAGCGTAAGTAAGACACGAGACTATATCATTAATGAGTTTTTGGATTCATTGAAAAGAGATGAAATTCCCTGGGAACGTGGATGGAAGCAGATTCATCATGTTAATGCTGTTAGTAATTATAAATATAAAGGAATCAATCGATTTATTCTTTCATATGTTTCAGCTTCATTGAAATATAATGATCCACGTTGGATTACCTTTAACCAGGTTAAAGAAAATAATTGGAAATTGAAGGATGCCAAAGGTAAAGGTGTACCTATCGAATTTTGGTCTCCTTATGATACTGAAACAAAAAAGAAACTTACAAATGAGGAAGCAGAAGAAATGTTAAAAGATGACTCTACAAGAGACAGAGTAAAATTCATTTGTAAGGTTTATTATGTATTCAATGCAAGTCTTGTAGATGGGATGCCACCCTATGAACAAGAAGAAATTGAAATAACAAATACTGCTATTCAAGATTTTCTGTCTAATTATATTGAAAATGAAAAAATACTGATATTATTTGCAAATGAAGCATATTATGAACCAAAAAAAGATGAAATCTATATGCCCCCTAGATCATCTTTTAAAAAAGAAAGTTATTATTTTGATACTTTTTTTCATGAGATTGCACATTCTACAGGCAGTAAAAAGAGATTGAACAGAGATCTATCTGGAGTTTTTGGATCAACGAATTATGCAAAAGAAGAACTACGTGCAGAAATTGCTTCTTCTTTTATTACAGCAGAATTAGGACTTGAAATAAGTGATGAAAATATGAATAGGCATAAAGCATATATTCAGTCATGGATTTCTGTTCTAGAAAAGAATCCCAATGAATTATTCAAAGCTATTCAGGATGCAGATCTCATAACCAATTATATTAAAGAGAAAGGAGATTTCGAATTTATACTTCAGGATTCAAATGTCCTGGAAGATGAATTTATTGCACAAAGATGAAAGATAGAACAGAATTTTATATAATTCCAGAGAACTTTAAAAAAGGAAAATTTATTCTCAATCGTTTTAGAGTAGTAGATCTTCTTATTATTATTTTAGGATCTTTAGCAGGTGTTTGTCTTTTAATTGGTTCTGTAATTATTGCTAGTCAAATTAAGAATCTAATGCTTGCTATTGCTGGAATATCTATTGCACTTATTATTATTTTCACAGTTTTTGTTCTTACTTTAAATCTTCCCTATTACCATAATGTTTTAGGGAAGTTTTTATGTTTTATAAGATTTCATACGAAAACTCATGCTTACAAATGGAAAGGAGTTGATTACGTCAATTATGAAGAGGAAAGAAAACAGGAATCGTAAAAAATTGAGATCAACCATTGACTGGATGGAAATTGAAGAAATCAATAATGATGGCATCCAACTGATTAGCAATAAGAAAAAGATGTATGTTAAAGGCTTACGCCTTCCTGCAATTAATATTTATCTTATCCCTCTAGCAGAAAGAAAATTACGTATATTAAGACTTGCTGGAGCAATAGATAAACTGTATCAATACAAACTCTATTTTAAATTTATAAAAGTTGAGCCAGATACAACTATACAGACTTCACAGCTAATGAATGCATTGGAATTAGAGGAAAATCCAGCAATTCAAAAAATTATAGAAATACAAATTAATAAGCTGGAAAATTTTAGATCAAATAACAGAGAAGTTATGTTCTACATTCTTGTACAGGATGATGAAAAACATATTGATAAAACATATGATATTCTCAAACGTGAATTAGCATATGCATGGGGTGTTCCAATTAAGGAAATGACATATACAGATTATAAAAGTATTGTTATGCAGGAATTTGAAAATGAAAATGTTGATGAATATCTATTTACACAAGCAATATTGCCTGAAGTTGATCCACTCGATTTAGAGGAGGTAGAAAAAAATGAAAATAAGGAATAAAAAAACAACATATGCTCCAATAGCATTTAAAGAATATAAGAAATGCTTTATTATGGGAGATAAATATGTAAGTGTACTATCCTTTATAAAATATCCTGATCTCTTTGTAGAAGGATTGTTAGCCCCACTTGTTACATCCAAAGATTATGATATAGATATTTTAATTGAACATACTGATTTAGATTTATCTACAGCATTAAAGAATCAATTAAAGCAAACTGAGGATCTTTATCAAAAGTCATCTGATCCACAGGAAAAAGAAAAACTTCGATTAAAGTACCAGAATCTAAAAAATTATGTTGAAAGAAGTGCAAGAGAAACAAGCAGTACAGTTAACTGTATTATTAATATTTATGTTAAGGCAGATTCGCTTAATGAACTTGATGAGAAAGTTAAAACAATACGTTCAACTTTAGATGTTTCTACTATGGAAATAAAAACTAAAGTTGTACAAAATCTTCAGCAGGATTATTATAAGAAAAATTCTCCATTATTTGTGAAGCATGATTTATCTCCAGAAGAAGATTTTCTAAACGGTCAACCAATGTCATCAATTTCAGCAGCAGCATTATGGCCATTTATCTTTGATACTTTAGAAGATCCTGATGGAACACTGATAGGCAAAGAGTTAACGAATGGTGGCAAGGTTATTTTTAATCAGTTTTTATATGCATCTCATCCTCATTTAGCTGGCTATCAGGGGCGAACAGCAGGAAATATGATTGTTGTTGGACGTACCGGTATGGGGAAAACAGTCTTGATGAATCTCTTAATTTATGGACATATTGTTAATAAAAGAAAAATAATATGGATAGATCCAGAGAACAAAAATTGGAAACTCACAAAATTTATTGGAGGTTCATTCATAAATTATGGAGCAAGTGATAAACTTATAAACATTTTTGATCTAAAACCTTTATCTTCAGATGAAGAAATTATATCGCATGAAGAAATGTATAACACTAAAAATGCTATGTTTAATGTCGTTGAAGAAATTAAAATCACATTTAGAACATTGTGGAAAAATCTTTCTGAAGATGCTTTAGCAATGGTGAGTGAGATAGTTGTAGATACTTATAAATCCGTTGGAATTGATGAGAATACTCAATTTGAATATCTTGCTCCTGAAGACTATCCTATATTTAGTAATTTTGCTTCTGTTGTTGAAGAAAAAATTGAAAAATACTCACGTAATAAAGAAGTTAACCAGTTACAAATCAATGCTTTAAAGGAATTGCAAATGAGATTAAGACAGATTGTTGGATATGGAGCAATTGAAGGAGAATGGTCTAGATACTTTAATGGTACGACAACCATTAAAAGAAGTGAGATAGAAGCTAGTAATACAATCAGCTTTGGTACAAAAGCACTTATCAATATTACTCCCGAATTACAAAATGCATTGCTGAGATTAGTATTTAATTATACATGGGGTGTATGCTTAGGCAATAGATCAGAAGCTGTTCTTGTTATAGATGAGGAACACATGTTTATTCAATTCCCATTTCTTGCCGAACTTCTATCAATAATTCAAAGACGTGCAAGAAAATATCTAACAGCAACACTCACAGGAACACAACAGATTGCAGACTATTCTAACCCAGCAATACAACAGCATGGAAAAGCAATATTTGATAATTCAACTTACCAGGTATATATGAATCTTACAAAAGATGGTATTAATGATTTATCAAAACTTGTTTCCTTAACAGATGAAGAAAAATATAGAATTGAAAACTTACCACCACATTGTGCTTTGATGACAATAGGAAACAAAAAAATTCCTGTTCAATTTTTAGCAACTCCTGAAGAATTATCCTTAATTCCAGATTAACAGATATGAAAGAAAAAGGACTAAAATACGGTATAGGTATCAGTTCCATATTTGTGATTATTGTCATATGCTTTTCTTTAATGGTTACACCATTTGTGGCTGCATATCAGGCCATCTCTCATCCCATAACAACAACCATAGACTTTGTAAGTGGACTTATAGATCTATCAGATTCGTTTGATCGCAATAATAACGATACTGAATTGCTTGTGTCTGTTTTTTATGAGGAAACAGTTTACAGAGAACAAATAGATAAGGTTCTAGAGCATTTTACCTCGTCACCCTATATTAATTACCAATCATTGCTAAAGCCTTTCATATTTACGCATTGTGATGATTTTAGTTCTGAAACACTTATGGGTGTTGGTAATTATATTTCAAGTATGGAAAGCTATGATATAAACCAAATCATTCAGTTTTTACTTACCACATCTCCATTTAAAGAATGTTGTGAAAGGGATCAAATTAATCAGGAAGTCCTAGAATATTTATACACTGCTAATGAAATTGAAGATACTCCAAAAATTGATGAGTCAACTCCAACTGGTGATAAGATTATTGCATATGCAAAAACAAAATTAGGCACACGTTATTACTGGGGTGCGAGTGGTCCAAATTATTTTGATTGTTCTGGCTTTGTCTATTGGACACACAATAAAGCAGGTATTATAATTCCCAGAACGACAGCTGCTGGATACTCCAAAATGGGAAAACCTATATCCTATTCACAATTACAGATTGGAGATGTTATTACTTTCAATTATGGTAGTGGTGTAGCTCATATTGGAATTTATATCGGTGAGGGAAATATGATAAATGCTTTAGGTGCTGGTTCTGGAACTGTAGGTCAATATCCGAATCAATGTGTAAAAATTAGCAACATCAAAAAAGGAAGTTATTTTTATAAATATATATATAATTGTAGAAGATTATATTGAAAAATATATATGATAAAGTTGTCATATAGAAAAAGGAGAAAATTATGTCATTATTTTTTATGCTTTACCCTTCCCTTATTATGATGATATACTGTATATATATTATAGTAGGAGGACAAGAAAAAATGGAAGGAGTCGTTATAGCAGCATTAATTACAGGTGGAGTTAGTTTATTTATTTTTGTGATTAATAGTTTTCGATCAATAGCAAAAGATAAGAAAAATTATACTGAGTTAAGTCGCTTGGTGAGTGAACGTCATACATCTAGTGATGCAGAAAAGTATCATAATGATATGGTGAATAAGTTAGAGTATGAACATTATATATTGGATGATACAAAACATAAAGTTGAAAAGGTATCAGATAGTTTGATTGGAGTGGATTCTACAATTAGTAAAATCTCTCATGATTTTTCACAATACTATATGTCAATTAAAACGGCTGATAGTTCAAAAATTGGAATACAGCAATCATTATCGACAATTGAAAAAGTCGTACAAATGAACGGAATGCTTATTTCAAAAAATAAAGAATTAGAAATAAATAATGCAGAACTAAAAAAACAAAATACTGAACTTTTAAAAACTAATGAAAATTTGCGGGCTAAACTTCAACAATTAAACCATAAAATAAATAGATCTAAAGATGATTTGGATTTAGATAGGTAACAAATTTAGATGGATATATTTTTATTTGTTTAGTTAATATTTGAAAACAAGAAGGTTAGGTGATATAATCTTCTCGTAAGTTAGTAAACATTTTATCAATGTAAAAGGTTAAGGAGTGCCAGTCCTTAACCTTTTCTGATTTTTATAGTGAACTTAACACCAGGCTAGTTATCGTTTGGTATGTTCATCTAGCCATTTGCATATGTAATATACAATTACGCCTGCCAAGATGGACACGATCAAGTTAGAAAACATTTTATCTCCTCCCTCCAAACAGGAGGAAACGATAACATAGAGAGTATAGTAAATTTTTTTAATAACTCAATTAAATTATTAGTTGTCATAGAAAGGAAACTTTCTTTTTTATTTTAACAGAAAGGAAAAGAAAATGAAAAAAATATATGATGCAATATTAAACAGAGAAAAAACATATCATGGAATATTTCATGATGTAGGAATTGTTTTAGATCAATTTACAACTGCTGAACTCATTCAGCATTTTATTGATATTAATGGTGATTCAATTTTGAGAACTTATGTTGAAGAACAAATTATAAACGGATTGATCAATGGTGATATGTCACAAGCAGAAAGAGAAGATCAATATAAAGAATGTTTTAAATGGTATCAAAACAATAAGGAATTATTAAAACACTATGGACATGCAAGTCAGTGCTTTAGTGCAATTGATTGTGAACTAGAAGAATATGAGAGAACAAAAGAGGTTTATAAAACTATAACAGATGCGAGCATGGAGGCATATCTTCATTCTGATCATCCAATAGGTTTAACTGAAATTACTGATTTCTTAGTAATTGGATATAAAGAGTCATATATAACACTATCTGATATAGAACATGCCAATAAATATGATGTGCTCTCAGCAGTTGAAGATAGTGATTATAATCTTATTAAGGAAAAAGCATTGGAAATTTAATTAAGTTACTTGGCAACTTCGCTAAGTAACTTAATTTTGATAAAGGAGGAAAATAAGAATGGACAATGAAAAATGGACAAGTGTATTAAAAAACAATCCGGTTAAAGATGGTGTTTACTATGCTTATACAGTAAACTTTATGACTGGGCTTGGTGAGATTACAGAATTAAAATATAAAGAAAACAAATGGATAAATAAACTTGATAAAGATGTACATATCATTGCATGGAGAGAAAAGCCTAAGGAAATCATTAGAAATAAAGAACAATGGTTGAAGAATCATATTCCAGATATTCAAAGAGCATTTTTTGTAGATAAAGTAGAATGTAACTGTTTTGAAGTTGTAGATAATTTTATTGAATGCTTGTGCGATTATAACGGTTTTATATATATGGATAATGTCCGTTATATTGATGATGCATATGTGATTAAAATTTTATACTAACAAAAATGTTGATCATTGGTTTGCTTTAATAAATATTCTAAAACTAAATCATATTGAAAATCACGTATATTATTAGTTTTTGAAAGTTCATCTATAATATTTTGAAATGTCATATCCATTTTTTTAAGATATGTATTAACGGATTTAACTTCTCCTTTTGGATAGTATTCAATATAATCAGGATTTTCTAAGCGCTCTTTAATATGAAAAAGAACACTTTCTTTTTCTACGTTACCTAAATAGCTAATAATAACTAATAATATATCGTATAACTGTTTTCGAATAGGATTCCACTTAAGATTACCAGTACCTTTCTTATTTTGGTGTTCACTTTTATTTGATTTTGAAGTATTCCTCAAAGGATTAAATAATGGGGGCATTGGACAATTAATGATTTTACATAAATCCTCAGCAACATACTTTCCACAATAAATTGTTTCACGTTGGCCGCCTTTTCTTAATATACAATCAAAAATGATATATTCGTCAGTAATATCCATATCACCTGCGTCACTTACTACAGTTCTTCCATTTAATAACTTAAAACGTCCAATAGGTTTGATTTCATATTCATCACATAATTTTAATCTTAATTCATGAGTTCTACAGTACATTGTTATCCCCTCGTTTCAAATAATTTATATCTTTATTATAACATGAAATGAGGATAAAGAATTAACACATTTGTATCTACTTGGCAAAATTGCCAAGTAGATTTTATATAAAAACAACTTACCACATGACTTACCACCCATAAAAAATTGTCACACCTTGACTTACCACTTTAAAAATTTATAAAGTATTGATGAAATGCGACGTTGTCGCATTCTCCAAGCAGGAGATGGTAAGTGCTTGTCACACATCTCCTTTATCCCGTTTACTTACCACATGACTTACCACCCATGAAAAATGAAAGAAAGGATGGACATTATGAAAGTTAAAAGAATAAAAATTTCTGATGAAGATGATGTGCTTCTTGAACTTATCAAGCAAAAGGAAAAATTGACTAATGAAGAATTATTTTCAAAAATGATTCATCATTTTGCTGATTCTGCAAATAGAGAAATAGACAAGTATATTCTAGAAATTCTTGAATATGTAAAACTGCTAGTGAAATGCAATACTAATTTACCTAGTTCTAATGAGCCTGAAAAAATGAAAAAAATAGTCATGTCTGAATCTCGATTTTCTAATTATATAAAGGAAAAAATAAATGATGAGACGGAGCTTTAGAGTATCTGAAAGTTTTTCCAGAGATCTTAGGAACATACAAGAACAAGCAAAGAGTGATGGTATTTTAAAAACACAAGAGCAGATTCTTAACGATATGATGGAAATTTATAAATTGTATCTTAATCAGGAAATAAATCTCATTGTAGATGATGAAATAGAAAAACAATTATTAAACGTTATGAATATATACTTAACTAAGCAGGCTCAATTTCAAAATGCATTGTTGGAAAATATTGAACAGAAATTTGAAAATATAGAATATCAACTTAGCAAAGTTGCCAAGTAAAAGAGCGGCTAATCCAGCATAGCTGGAACTTTTAAAAATATTGGTTTATGGAGGATTAAAAGATGAATAAAACTGAATATTTAAAATTAATTGAAAAAGCATTTAATGAGGGTAAAAGAAAATTGAATGATGAAAATGTAAATTATGATCAATATGACTTTAATTTAATGTGCAGTCAATGGATGACAATGTTAGAGGATCATTTTCATATTCCTTTCATCAAAGAAGATTTTGAAAAAAACGTTGATGAGGATGTCAAAAATCTTTATACAACAATTGCTTCAGCTAGAGATTTTTCTATCTATGATGAAAAACAAACAGATCTAAGCATATAAAAAGAGAAGTAATTAAGAATGACTAAGTTTATCACAAACTCTATATTGTCAAAGAAAATGGAATGAGTGTAGGAAGACTATCTGAAATTCTAAGTGGTAAAGCTAAAAAATCCTAGAATTGATACAGTCAAGAAGATAGCAAAAACACTTGATATAGACATTAATGAAATTATTTAAAATTTACTTAGCAAAATTGCCAAGTAAAAAAGTGGCCAATCCAGCATAGCTGGAACATTTAAAAAATTTAGGTAGAAAGGAGTGATCTCTATTTCTGTAAAAGTCGATTTAGTAAGATACTTTGAACATGGAAAATCAGCACCAGCGGGAAGTGGATTTAAAGGTGTAATGACTGGTGAATCACTGGTGGGATATTTAGGCTATACATCTCGTGAAGATGCAAAGGATAGCACTGATGAATTGGAAATGAAAGATAATGGCTATATAGGATATACACAATCTCATAACGCAGGATGTACTCGTTCCAGTAATGGAATCTTAGACACAGAGGACAAAATGTTTGATTTCAAAAAATTGGTAAGAAAAAGTTACAGTCAAGATGGAAATTTAGCATGGGAGGATGTCATTTCCCTTGCTTCCTTTGATGAAGCACATAAATTTGGGCTATATACAATTGAGGATTGGGATGCTGCACTATCCAGGGCATTACCCAAATTTTTTAAATACATTGGATTCGATAATGATAATATGATCTATTGGTGGGATTATCACATTAATAAATTTCATCCACATGTGCATATTATCTTTATGGAAAAGAATCAAACAAGATTTGATGGATATCTTAAGCCTTCTCAGTTAAAAGCATTAAAAAGATATACTGCATTAGAATTAGAAGCTAGACAGAAACTGTGTGAAAAGATTGATACAACCTATGAACAGTTTTTTAAGAATAAGGATCTACAGTTAAAAGAAATCCTCATTAATGTTAATGATCATTTAAAAACAACAAACAATAATGATATCAGTCAGCTGTATAAACTTTTACCTAAAACAGGAAGATTGCAATATAATTCGTATAACCTTAAAGATTATAAGTTCATTATTGATGGGATTATTGATAACATTCTCAATACTGATCCAAAAGTAAAAGAAGTCTATAATGAGTGGATGAAATCCATTGATCTTTTAAAGAACAATATAAATGAAATAAACAATAGTGATATTGATTCCTTTAAGAAAGCTGAAATCAAAAAATTATATACTCGAATTGGAAATATGATTTTAAAAGAATATAGAACAGCAAGTTTTGATAGCATAACAGTACAGCATTCAGATACTGATCAAAAAAATAGAAAGAAAATTGTTAAGTCAAAACATAAAAGATCATCAAAAAAAATATTAGGTGCTTACTGTTTGGATGTTATTAATCAACAGCAAAGAGATATTGAAGAAAGTTTAAAAGAGTTTCTAAGAATTAATGGACTTGAAATTTAATTTACTTGGCAACTTTGCCAAGTAGAAAAGAAAGCAGGTGATTAGATGATTAAAAACATCATTAAAATGCTATGTATTTATATTCTCTCTTATTTCATTATTGCAATCTGTACAATACAGGTTATTAATGCAAATGTGACAAAAGAACTTGGAGTTACACTTGATTTAAGGTTAATATGGTTTAAAGGAAATAATGAATTATTTATTTCAATTGCACTTCTTTCCCTTATCCCTTGCCTGGCATATCTTATCAATTTCTTTGTATTTTCCCATAAGGGAAATAAAGAAAATTACAACAAGCTCATGACAAAAAGAGAAGCTAAGAAAAATTTACTTGAAGTGACATTCAATGACCACTTTTACTTAACACCAAAAGATCATTTGAAAATCATGTTAAGCAAACCAACTTCTCAAATTAATGAGTCAATCGCTAATAGTGCTGAACATAATGCTTTGGCATCTTTTTTATTTCAACACAATATTAAATTACCAGAAGTTAAGAAATATATGATCAACAATAAGGTTCAGTATAAATATTCAGGTATTCCTATCATTACGTACCATAACAAAGTTTATTTGGATCCAACAGATAGTCATAATCTTGTTGTTGGAACGACTAATTCAGGTAAAACATTTTCACTTTTGCTGGAAATGATCGAATTAACCAGAATGGCTGGACAAAGTGCAATTGTTGTTGATTTAAAAGGAGAACTATCACAGCAGACGTACTGGAAGTTTAAGGAAGATGGTTATGATTGCTACTGTATAGATTTTATTAATCCGTCCTTTTCTGACAGTTGGAATCCTCTTGAACTTGGATTTAAAGAATATGAAAAAGAAAAAGAACGAGTTAACAACTATATTCTAGAGATGACTGAGAAAATCAATCATGCAAAGAAACATTTTGAAAGTAGATATGGCAAATCCGTATCTTTTTATTTTAATGAATTAAATGAAAATGGAGATAGAATTGTAGATCCTCAAACAGGTGAAATTATCAAGTATGAAAATTTTTCTAAGGCAGAAGAATATTTCGCTGATGTATGTAATGCGATTTTTACATGTGAAAAAGGAAATGATGCTTTCTGGTATGATTCAGCAAGTGTCATAGCATTAGGTGCAATATTCTTTTTAGCTGAGGAAGGAAATAAAGATTATGTTAATTTAGGTGCTGTTCAAAAGCTAATTGATCTAGGTGATATGTCCTACGCTAAGAAAATGACTTATTTTGATATAGCATTAGACAAAATGAGAAATACTGATGATTTATCTTTTGCAAGATTATTGAATTATGCTCAGGCAGCTGAAGGAACAAAAAAATCAATTAAGTCCGTTTTTTCAACCGTATTTAATAAACTTCTTTTAAACCAGGATGTAAAAAATATGATGGCTTCAAATGACATTGATCTTACACAAATCGGCAATAAAAAGACAGTAATATTTTTAAAGGTACACGATGAAAAAAGCATTTATTATCCCCTAGTCAATTTATTTATGAATCAGATATACGAGTGTCTTATTGCGAATGCAAGAGAAAATACGAAACTTCGCCTTAAGGTTCCAATTAATATCTTATGGGATGAGTTTGGTTCATCTCCTGCTTTTGATCCTATATTAAACTTACTTAGTGCAGGAAGATCACGTGGGATTTTATCAACTCTTGTTGTTCAGGGATACGATCAATTGGAAAGCAAGTATGGAAAAGAGAAAGCACGTACAATTAAAAACAATGTTATGAATAAGGTTTATCTGTTGTCTGGAGATACAGAAACACTAAAAGAGTTCAGCGAACTTGCTGGTAAAAAGAAAATTTATAAAGATGGTAAGGATGAAGATGTTCCATTATTTAGCACTGAAAGGCTTTCAAAATTTAAACTGGGAGAAGCTCTTTTTATTAGACAGAGATTAAATCCATTCTACACAACTTTACTTGGATATAATAAATATGATTTCTATTCTACAAAAACATCAGAGTTTACAGAACAGAATCATCCTATGTCAAAGTTCTTTGATCTAAAAAAATACATTGACATAAATTATCCACCTACCATAAGAAGAATGAGGTAAGAATATGATAAAAGAAAAGATTATAAGTATTTATAAAGAAAATAACATTCACACAATTGGATATACGGATTTAGATAAAAACAATTTAAGTCCTCTTAATAATAGAGAAATTCATAAATTGGAAAAAGCTAAAGCAATTAAAATTGAAAGAAATAATATCATTCATCAGAAGAACATGAAAATATTTATTGAGGATTCTTTGATATCAATGAATAAGGTGTGTTTTAGAATTAAGGATAGTTTTTTTAATAACGACCTATTTGATGATGTTATTCTTGATTCAGGCAATTATCAGAATTGCATATTTATTAACTGTCTATTTAGAAATGCAGTTTTTCAGGCTAACAGATTTAACAAGTGCTTTTTTATTAACTGTCAGTTTGAAAATACAATTTCTACTGATACAGATTTTGATAATAACAGTTATATCAATACAAATGTTCAGGAAATCAAAAATGAAAATGATAAATCTGTAACAGATGATTTATTAAATGCTGTTATTATTAATGATCAATCACTTTTTGACTTTTTAGAATGTAACTTGGCAACTTTGCCAAGTAAAGAAATAAAGAATGGAGAAGAAAATACAATGCAAGAGAAATCAAACAAAAAACAAATTAAGCAGTTATTCAAGGAAACATCCCCTGCTTTAAATGGCTACGAATATATTGAATGTACTTTTGAGAATATGGAAATTAATGATATTCAGGTGCTTTATCCGTCTCAATTGTGTGAATGTCATTTTAAAAATGTCATTTTTTCCAATGCGGTTTTTTTAGAAGTCTATTTTGATGATTCAACTTTTGAAAATTGTCAGTTTAATAACTGTCAGTTCTCACGCTGTTCTTTTATTAATGCGTTTTTTGATAATGATAGCCATTTAGAATCGGTTTTCTTTAAATGTAATTTTGCAAGTGCAAAAGTTGAATGTGACAAAAAATATTCACGATTTGATCAAACATATTTTGAAGAAAATGTTGTTGATCATTCATCCAAGTCTATAAAAACACTTCAAAATAAACAGGATGTAATTGACCGTTTGAATGAAGTTGTCACTTTTTTATTATCTGATGATTTTGATAGTTCTATTGAAAAACCAAAACCTGAGACAACAGAAAAAGATGTATTAGATTATATTGACAAAGTTGGTACAGAAGTGGCTCTTTCTCTTATCTCCTCAATCACACAGCATATGCTTCAAGCTAAAACTGATCATATTGAAAAAGAAAGAATCAATGTTGATGATAAGGAAGATAATATTATCTAATGAAATATATTATTGAAATTAAAAATGGAAAGCATAAAACCTATTATTTGAGAAATGAATTATATAATATGGGTTTTATATTTCGAAAAAAAGATAAGGTATGGTTTAAAACGACTGATAATAAAGATGAAATAAAATATTATAAAGACTATTCTAAAAGAAATAAATTGAAATACTATTGTTATCAGGAAACATACTTGAGAGGCAATAGTTATAGGAAAGACTTTTTTATGAATACTGATCCACATTATAAAAATAAATATTTCTGCTCATACTGTGGTGTTCTGCTTTCAAGAGAAGAATTAACAGTAGATCATATTATTCCAATAGATAAAGCTAAGAAAAGCAAAACAGCTAAGAAAATATTACATTTATTAAAAATTGATAATATCAATGATATAAGAAATTTAACTGCTAGCTGTTTTGAATGTAATAGCCGAAAAAGAAACAAATTAGGATTTTGGATTATAAAAGGTTTTTTAGGAAAGACAAGATATTACTGGAAACTTTATTATCTTGTTCTTTTTTTTCTTTTGATTATAGAGATTATTTATGTTTGCTTTATTATGATATAAGGAGGTGGATTATGAGCAAAAAATTAGATGAGTTGCTCAATCAATATTCCTGGAACAATCTCCAAATTCAACAACTACGGATGGCTGATAAAAAAGGTTTGGATCTCAGTTATTTTGATCCACGATTTGATTGGGAACAGTTAAGAGAGATACGACAGTGTTTAGAAGATGGATTAGATCCGTCTTTTTTGTTGGATAGACATATTAATTCGGATTCTATGAAACGAAGTAGAGAAGCTATTTATGAGGCTTCAGGAACATTTCTAAAAAATAAGGAAATAGCAAAGGCTCATAAACGAAAAAGATTAATAATGACATTTACTTTTCTTTTTATAAGTATTGTCATTGCTATATGCATCATGTGGAAATATGACTATATAATGTCAATGATCACAGGTTTAGAACTTGAACTTGTTGATAATAAAACAGAAATTGGCATATCAAAACTCAACGATTTTAAATATACTGAACTTATAAAAAATTATTCATCTTCATCAGAAATTATTCTTCCTGAAGTAAAAATAGAAACAATTGGTGAATACAATCTCAAATATACAGTTATGAATCAGTCAAAGAAATTGAGTAAATCTATTGTACTCATTGTCTATGACGATTTACCACCATCTCTTATTTTAAAGCAGGATTCATTAAGCCTTGATTATGGAAGCACTTTTAATGCTCATGATTATATTAAAGAATGTATAGATAATGTGGATGGTGATCTCACTAACAAAGTTGAAGCAGAAGGAACTGTGAGAACCTCATCACCAGGGGATTATAAGGTTGTTTATCATGTAAAAGATTCAAACAATAATGAAACTGAAAAAACAATGGTAGTTACTGTTAAGCAAAAGGAACAGGTAAAAGAATCACCCACTCAAAAGAATAATTCTTCTTCAGGATCTTCGGATAAAAAAACATCATCTTCATCAAAGCGAACTGTAAGTGCTAAAAACAAGACTTTCTATTTTGAAGAATACGGAACATCTGATGCAACACAAACAGCAGCTTTAAATTATGGTAATAGTATGTTGGCCGCTCATAAGGCAAATGGTTTTTCATGTATTCCTGTCAAAAGTGAAGGAATATATGTGGGCTTTCAAATTATATTTGATTAGTTTTTAACTTGGCAATTTTGCTAAGTGGAAAGGAAAATATGAATGAATTAATTAGAGATTATTTAACTGATATAAAAGAAACGACGTATCAGGAGGTCTATGACTTATATAATAATTATGAAATGAAAGACATTGAACATTATCGCAATGCTTTTGATTCTATATATTTATTAAAACATGATGATTTAATAAATTTAGTTGCTGACTGGGCAGATGGAAAACTTGTTCCAACATTTAAATTTATGGCAATATATGACAATAAATATATTGCTGCTGATAACGAAGATAATGAATTTTTTATGGAGGAATATAAAAATATTGAAAAAGCTATTCTCTATTTAAATAGTAGTATTGAAGTTGAAATACTTAACAATAATGATTTAGAGACGTGTATAAAAATATTAGAACAGGAAGATGAATTAACATTATAGTTACTTGGCAACTTTGCCAAGTAACTTTTAAAAGGAGGTAGTAAAATGGACTTATTAATATGTTATATACCTATTATAGTTGTTATGATATACTATTATTATAATTATTTTAATGGGAGAAGTATTGATATGACGGAAGGTATTATTATTGCAGTGATTGGTGTATTAGGTGGAATACTTGGAGTAATAGGAAATAATCTTTTTAATTTTTCACATATAAAAGATAATTTAAATGATAAACACACCTTACAAAAAGCAGAAGAATATCACAATCTAGAAACTAAGGATATTGAAGAGACAAGAAAAGATATTCAAGAAGTTAAAAATGATATTAGTGATAAAATATCAGAAACAAGGAAGAATGTGGAAAAAACAGAAAACTTAATAACAAAGGTTTCTGATACAGCTGGTGGAATATCAACTGATATTAAATTGCTAAGTAAGGATTTTGGTCATTACAAAGAAAATATTGATAGAGTAAGCATTCATGATAGAAATTTAGGTGATGCTGTTAAAACATTTCAGAAACATATTCAGGAACTTGGTGAAGTCTATAAACAAAAGGATCTATTAGCTCAAAAAGTAGCAGAACTTGAAAGTACAATTGAGAAAATGCAAGATAACTTCACTACACAATTAACTGAATTGCAAAACGAGAATGAAATTTTAAAAAATGATTTAAGCAGTTCAAAACATTCTCTTACAAATCTTGTTAATGAAAACGAGACTTTAAAAAGCAAGTTACAAAGTTATGAAAAAGATATTGATCAGCTTCAGGAACAATTAAATAAATATGATAATCAGATAGAAATTGATAAAACAGATGAATTTGAAATATAATCCATCTGTTTTTTACTTGGCAAAATTGCCAAGTAACTTTTAAAAGGAGGATATGAAACTTATGAAATATTATTTTAATGAAATGCAATATGATTCTTTAACTTCACTTCAGGATAGATACACACAATTCTTAGATAGCAATGACACTTCTTTTTACTTTAAAATCATAGATGATGATAATGAGATAATTCTTGATCATAAATTTATCAAGAATAAACAATTCAAACTTCTTCCTATCTTTCTGCATTATACTATACAATGCAATATGATTGAACATATTGATGAAATATGTTATTCGCAAATGCTAGAAGATATCTTAAATGTTATTGATGATATGTATATTGATTTTTATATTGAAACACATCAATCAGATGAAGTTTCATTATTAAAAGTTCATACTGATGATTATACTGATTATATCTCAACACAGGAACTTGTCCATATGGCTGAACAGTGTGCATTGTTTGATATCGAAAACAATTTATCGATAAAAAGTTTTGATCAGTTAACTGAAGAATATTATAACTTATCTACTGAATGTCTTGTAAATGAGTATGAAAAAATATATTCTGTAGATTATCATGTGGAACATCTACATGATATGATCCTTAAAACAGATGATATGAAAATCAAGGAAATTATTAGTAAGAATAAAACCAACTACCTATCTTCAAAAAATCATATTCTGAAAAATAATATTGTTCTGGAAAGGAAAATAAAGTGAAAAGAATAGTTATGTGTATTATCATCTTATTGCTTGCAATTTTAATTTCTGGCTGTCAATTTGCTGAAGATGATTATTTATATACCATTGATGAAAAAACGCTTGTACAAAGTACAAATGAGGCATATGACTATAGTTTATACCTAAACAAACATTGGCAACAAGCTGATTATAAAAAAGATGAAGATATAGAAAATTATGTATACAAAAATAGTGAAAATGATAGTAAAATATATATTATAAAGAATTTAAATCCTATAGGTGATTTATATAGTTCCAATCTTCAGGTTAATGAGATACCTCAATATATAGATCATTCTAGTTTTTTCTATTTTGATGATCTGAGACAAGAATCAAGCACAAAAGATTATGCTAAGGATTTCAAATTCCTGCATGAAACTGGCCAATATGAAGGAAATAAATATCAGGCTATCTATTTTCAGTCTCTATTTACAGTTCCTTCAGTTGCAGGGAAAACAGTACCTAACTGTATACTGATAACATATACCAGTGATGAGGATAAAGAATCTGTAAAAGAATTTTTAACACAGATAGAAAATAGTATAGAATACAGATGAAAGGAATAAGCAAGTCATGAAGATAGCTAAAGTTAGATTAAAACAATTACCACACAGGAAAATAAAAGACACACAAAAACTATATCATTTTATATGCCCAATTGATGATGTTGAAATTGGTGATTATGTATTGGTAGAATTAAAGCAAAAGAAAGTTTCATCTTTTGGCGTGGGAAGAGTTGATGAACTTGAAATTCTTACACTTCAGGAAATGACACAACTTGAGCCTCGGCCAGACCAATTGGTTTTTTCTAAAATTAATGTAGACAACTTTGAAAAGCGTTGTGATACAGCTTTGCTGATCCGTCGCAAGGTAATGACATTATATACTGAATATGATAAGAAAAAAGCCAAAAGAAGAGCAAACTGGTTAAGAAAACAGCAGTTATTAAAAGAACAGCAGAAAACTGAAAAAATAGAATCCAATGAAAAGAATTAGTCACTTGGCAACTTTGCCAAGTAGAAAAGAAATACATAAAATTTGATATAAGGACAATTATTTTTTTGAAATCATATAAGAAAGATGACAATTGTAAACATGTGTTGTATAATTTAAGTAGAAAAGGATTGAGATTGTTTAAACTAAAATATAAAAAAATAGTTATAATATTTTAATTATCTTGAAGGATTTGCTAAGAATTATACTTTCGCTTTATTTGCTGAACACATTATATAATATATTTTAAATTGAATTAAAGTGAGGAGGTAGAGGTGATAAATATTTAAGAAAATTTTTATTCAGCATGTACATCATTAAATACAAGGAGGATAATTTATGAAAAAAGGATTCGTGCGTGCCATGTTATCATTCTCAATGGTAGTTACAAGTTTTTTATCTATTAATCTTTTTCAAGAAAATGTATCAGCTTTTAATTGTTCAATTAATGTGATCGTGGAAGATACTAATGATTATGATTTAAATTATTTAAAAACTCTTGATAACAGTTATCAAAATATTAATATCGAATTGATTACCGTTGATGATTTTAGTGATTTTATATTTGATGAAAGTAATTTGTTAGTTGTTGAGAATGAATTACTTTCAAATGCAAATGTTAATTCATTTGTTAAGGAAAGATTAGAAGTAGGATTTGTTTATTTTATAGGTCAAAGTAACATTGACTAAATTTCTAGTTTATTAGTCGAAACTCTAACAATCAAACAAACTATATCTGAACTTGAATCTGATAATACTGAAACAAAAATTGTTCCAATGACCAATAATACATGTTCAGTACTTAGATATTCTAAGAATACAAAATACAAAGATGATATTGAAACGAATCATCTTGAAGGAACACCTTCAGCAGAAGAATATTTAATACCTTGTTGTAACTATTATATAGAACAAAATTCCATTCAACCATATGCATTGTCTGTGGTAAAATCAGGAACTACATCAAATTGGTATTTAGTTGATCAAACAACTGGGAAAACTCAAACAAATTATGTTAAATCTATATATAAAGCTTATCAGGAAATGAGTGATAGTGATTCAAGCAAAGATTATTTTGTCATTGTAACAGAGAACTATTTTAGTAAGAATGGAAATTGGATGCAAGTGACACATAGAGCAGACAGTCAAAATGCTACTTTTTTAACAGCATATCCTAGAAATAATTCTGGAAGCACCTCATGGAATATCTCTTATAAAAATATTAGTTTTAATTACAGTGGAGCTAAAGTTAAAATTGCTTTGACAAGAGATAATTATTCAAATAGATGGACTTTCAGTGATGCGACATTATTCAACAATGCTAATTTTGATTCTGGAGACGGTTTTTATTCGTTGACAGAAATTAGTGTTCCACAAGGAAAAAAACCAACATTTAGTTGTTCGATTTATGCACTTGATAAAGCTGCAGGGAAAACTACCGGAACATACTCAATCGCCACGCGTTAATTGTATTTAATTATGGTTATTTAGAAATAAGTAATTATTATATGAAAAAATTTATATTTTAATAAATTTGCGAAAGAGTATTATTTAGAAAACAGGCAGTATAGAAGTCGATAGAATTCTATACTGTCTTTTTAGAAACATTTTTTATGTTCTATCATAGAGGAATTTGATTTGTAAAATATCAATACAATATAGAGTTGTTTAGTTTTTTTATCACTTGGCAATTTAGCCAAGTGATTTTTTTGGAAGGAGAAATTATGAAATATTATTTTAAAGCCAAAAGAAGAGCAAACTGGTTAAGAAAACAGCAGTTATTAAAAGAACAGCAGAAAACTGAAAAAATAGAATCCAATGAAAAGAATTAGTCACTTGGCAACTTTGCCAAGTGGCCTTTTTTTATTTGCCTTTTTTTGATTATTTGACATAAAGTTCTAATTATTGTTAAAATACTACTTCGCGCAATACAAGGAGGAAACAAAATGAAAACAGGAATATATACAGCTTTATATATAAGAACTGATCATTCACATTTAAATAAAATATACCGTGATCATCTTTTACAGGAAAAAGAAATTAAAAACAAATTAACCTTAAATGAAGATGTAAAATTATATTGTGACATAGATTGCTCTAACAACAATTTGAAAAATGAAACGTTACAGAAATTAATAAATGATATAGAGAAGAAACTGATAAATAAAGTCATTATATATGACTATTGGGTAATAAGTAGCGAGTATACATACTTCTTAGAATTTAAAAACATTCTTAAGCAAAACAATACCGAATTAAAAATGATACATCCATCATACATTGCTGCTTATCTAAGAGTATCAACATTGAAACAAGCTGAAGATGGAATTGGATTGGAAATGCAAAAGAAAGTCATTCTTAATTATGTCAATATGATTGATTTGGTAGAAGATGAAAACGAAATAAAATTCTATGTTGATGATGGGTATAGCGGGTCTAATCTAAGTCGACCAGCAATGAAATCTTTAGTAGACGATATAAAGTGCAGAAGAATAACTTTTTTACTATGTTATGATTTTGCAAGGATAAGTAGAGATATTTTTGACAGTCAGATGTTTTTAAAGCTGATCAATAAACATAATGTATATTTAAAAAGCGTTAATGATGAAATAAAAACAAAAACTGCATCAGATAGATGCACGACAAATATGAAAATGGTTATAAATCAATATGAGCGTGAGAAAATAATTGAACGAACCAATGACGGATTGCTTACTATTGCATCTCAATCCAGATATCCATGTGGTGGAAAACCAGCTTTTGGATGGTACAGAGGCAAGGACAAAGATATCTATATAAATGAAGAAGAAGCCATAATAGTAAGACATGCTATTAATATGGCCAAAAAAGGAAGAGCATTGGATGATATTCAGGGATATATGAACACAGCTCAAAACGCAAGATTTTTTGAGAAAAGTTCTATATTAAATATGATAAATGACATAAAATATGCTGGAATATTTAAATACAAGGGAAAGATATACTATGATATTGTTCCTGCAATTGTAGCACTAGAAGATCTGAATGAAGCTAGAAAGCATATAAAAAAGAAAAAATTCAAGTTGAATGATGAATATTTATTTGATAATCTCGTTTATTGTCATAATTGTGGATCACCTCTTTCATGCACACATGGCAACAATAAAAATAATGTTAAATATTATTATTATAAATGCAGGAATTGTAGTTCTCAAATATCTCAAAAAACATTAGAAAACTATCTCATCACTAAAGAGGATGATCTGCATAATATAGAACAAGATTATATAACATCAATCAACCAGCAAATATATAAGATTCAGGAAAAGATTGACTCTACAAGAATGAAATTTTATTCTGATCATATAACCGATAAGGAGTATGCCTCAATTGCTATGGCACTTGAAGATCAGCTGAATCATCTGGAAATAAAAAAGAAAGTTATTAATCATATTAATAAGAAAGATAAATACAACCCAGCCTTAAACAATAAAGAAAAAAAGGAATATATTAATCAAACCATTAAAAAGATTATTGTAGATCCTCATGAGAAGAAAATCATTGATATTGAATTCAAATAGGAGTTACTTAGCAATTTTGCCAAGTAACTTTCTCTTTGCTTTATTATTAAATATTTGCTGATTACAAATATTGTATTTTAATATTTTCTCATAAATTTAGCTGATTTTATGGTATTTCTCATAGTTATATGGTATAATATTATAAAGAATTTAATAAAAAAACACCATTGCTGGACGGCAACAGTGTTTATTAAATCAGAAATATAACCAACATATAACTGATCGTATGATATAAATACATATGTATTTAATCTAATATATCTAACGCTATAAATTATTTATTTATACGTTTAGATTATAACATGATGAACATATAACTATCAATATGATTTTTTATCCAATGGTATTTCTGACTATTGGATTTTTTAATCCAGTACAACATATAAAAACTACTTTTGTGTTTTAATAAGTATGACTGTATAAATGATAGTACTGTTCGAAAATAAAATATGGGGCGGTCGATGGGAATCGAACCCACGAATGCCAGAGCCACAATCTGGTGTGTTAACCACTTCACCACGACCGCCATATCTACCTCAATTAGGCAAATATGATTATATAAGATTTCAAACATTTTGTAAAGTTATTTTTTAAAAAAGTTGTAGAAACAAAAAAACTATAGGATTGTCTTTCCTATAATTCTTAGAAATGATGTTTCACACGGTCTCTTTCTTCTGCTGCTTTTGCATCATTAAAACGCTCTAATGTTCCTACTAAATATCCAGTAATTCTACGAATTCTTTCAATTGGCTGTGGTTTGAGATGATAATTCATATCAACATAATCACCATCTATTGTTAGTGTGAGACTGACTAAAGTTTCATCTTTATATTTTTCTTTTACATATTGAATATAATTCTTGATTTCTCGATCATCCATTTCACCATTAAGAACTTTGATATCAACATTATCTATTCTTTTCATTATCATCACCATCCTTATCTCTATTATATCGCAATGAGATAATATAACAATAAGAATGCTGGTTATTTTATCCAAATGAGAAAATATTTCCCAAATCGTGTCAAATTATGTTAAAATATGTATATAAATATTTGAGAGGGGAAATACAATGAAAAAAATATTAAAAGTATTAACTATGGCTTTAATGGTATTTGTTCTGACTGGGTGTATGAAACTCAGCATTAATGTTGAAGTTAAAGCTGATAAGACAATGGCAATGGGTATGGAAATCTTAGCTGAGGAATCAATGTTTAAAAGTGCTGGAATGTCTGCTGATGATTATGTTAAACAAATGGAAGATCAAATTAAATCTTCTGAAGGTATGGAGGATGCCAAGACAACTCCAATTGAAAAAACAATAGATGGTTCTAAATGGGTTGGTGTTTCTGTACAAGGAACAGCATCTGCTGATGCATCTGTTAGAATTATTGATAAAGAAGTTAATGGTAAAGATGGAATTGAATTAACTTTACCTATGGATGATTTTAGTGATCAAATGGATATGAGTCAATTAACTTCATATGGATATTCAGTTGAACAAATGAAGAAATTAGGAATGGAAATGAATGTTGTTATTAAAATGCCAGGAAAAGCAACATCAAATGTTGGAACTGTAGATGGAAATACTGTAACTGTTGATTTATTAGATATGATGGCAACTGGCAAATCTAATGATATTATTGTATCATCTGAATTATCAGGTGGTGGAATGGATATGAGCATGATTTTCATTATTGTAGGTGTTGCAGCAATTGCTGGAGTTGTTGCATTTATGTTAATGAAGAAAAAGAAAGAAAATCATGAAGAGGTTTATGATGGGTCACCAATTTCTAAAGCCACTGAAGAAAAAGTGGTTACAGAAGCACCAGTAGTAGAATCAGATGTTGAAGAAAAGATAGAAGCACCTACTGAAGTTGTTAATGAAGAAAAAGTAGAAGTTGTAACTGAACCAAAAGCATATTGTCCAAATTGTGGAACACCAGTTGGAAGTGAAGAAACTTGTCCAAATTGTGGTTTTACTTTAAAGAAATAACGGTTAAGAATTCTTAACCGTTTTTTGTTAATATAAATGATAGTGTAAAATCATAAAAACAAGTGTAATAAGGAGAATAGAGAATAGTTGATTTATTCTCTTGAACATATATTTCATAAAGTCACCTTTCTTATTATGTTATGCAAACTGTTTAAAAAAGTCTTTTCATCGTAATAAAAAAATGTTAATATATCAAATAAAGATGAGGTGATACTATGCTTAAATTCACAAAAATGGAAGGAATAGGAAATGATTATATTTATATTGATGGCATTCATCAGGATGTTCCTATGAACCCTCATTTTATTACAAAGATAAGTGATCGTCATTTTGGTATTGGAAGTGATGGTGTTATTGTTATACAAGAATCAGAAATCTGTGATTTTAAGATGCGAATGTTTAATTTAGATGGTAGTGAAGGAAAAATGTGTGGTAATGGTATTCGTTGTTTTGCTAAATTCGTTTATGACCATCAATTAACCAAGAAAACTTATTTGGAGATAGAGACATTGGGTGGTATTAAGAAAGTATGGTTAATAATTGACAATAATAAGGTTCAATATGTCAGAGTCAATATGGGTCAGCCTATCTTAAAATCAAAAGAAATTCCTTGTCTATTTGATAAGGAAGAAATGATCAATGAACCAATTGAAGTAGATGGTCAAGTATATTATCTCACATCTTTATCAATGGGAAATCCACATACAGTAATATATATGAATCATTTAGATTTTAATATCCAAGAACTTGGAATAAAATTTGAAAAACACATACTTTTCCCTGAATCGGTTAATACTGAATTTGTTGAGGTTGTTAATCGTCAATATCTTAAGATGCGTGTTTGGGAAAGAGGTAGTGGTGAAACAATGGCTTGTGGGACAGGAGCTTGTGCTGTGATGTATGCAAGTTATATAAATGGTTTGTGTGATAACCATGTTCAAGTTGAACTCTTAGGTGGGATTCTTGATATTAGTTATGAAAATGGAGAGATTTGGATGAGTGGACCGGCCACAACAGTTTTTGAAGGAATTATTCAAGAGGAGGTATTTAATGTATAATACAGCAGAAGAAATCATTCAATATATTGGAAATGCTAAAAAGCATACACCCGTTAAAGTTTATGTGAAAGGGAAAAATTTACCAGAAAGTGATGAATTTCATATCTTTGGAGATGGTTCTAGTCTTATTCTTATTGGTGATATAGAACCTATCCAAATATATTTAGAAAAAAATAAAGCGAGAATACAAGATACATATTGGGAACATGATCGTAGAAATAGTGCCATTCCAATGCTTGATATAACACATATTAATGCGCGTATAGAGCCAGGAGCAATAATTAGGGATCATGTGACAATTGAGAATAATGCTGTTATAATGATGGGAGCAATTCTTAATATAGGTGTTAAAATTGGTGAATCAACGATGATTGACATGGGAGCTGTTTTAGGTGGTCGTGTGGAAGTTGGAAAACGATGCCACGTAGGAGCAGGAGCAGTCTTAGCTGGTGTTATTGAACCACCGAGTGCATCTCCAGTTATTTTAGAAGATGATGTTCTTATTGGAGCAAATGCAGTTGTTGTAGAAGGGGTCCGTATTGGCAAAGGTGCAGTTGTAGGAGCAGGAAGTATTGTTTTGAATGATGTTCCTGCTGGTGCAGTGGTTGCTGGGAATCCGGCTAGAGTGATTAAAGCAGAAAAAACAAAAGAGACAAAAGAAAAAACACAATTAATAGATGATTTAAGAAAAATCTAAGGTGATACATATGGAACAACTCAAAAAATGGAGAAGAGATTTACATCAGATACCTGAACTAGGATTACAGGAATTTCAAACTGCCACCTATATTCGTCGTGAATTAGAAAAAATGGGTTATCAATGGGAAGCAGTTGTAGAAACTGGAACAATTGTTTATATTGATTATCATCAATCCACAACAATAGCTTTTCGTAGTGATATTGATGCTTTGGCAATTCAAGAAAAAAATCATATAGACTTTGCTTCTAAAATTCCTGGGATGATGCATGCTTGTGGACATGATGGACATATGAGTGCTTTACTAGGATTTGCAAGGCGTTTAAAAGAAAACCATAGTTCATTATCATGCAATGTCTTATTGGTATTTCAACCCGCAGAAGAATCGCCAGGAGCTGCCGCGCAAGTTGTAGAGTCAGGTGTTTTTGAAAAATATAATGTTAAGGCTATTTTTGGTATGCATTTAATGCCATTCATTGAAGAAGGCGTGATTGCTTGTAAGAAAGGTCCGCTAATGGCAATGTGTGGAGAATTGGATGTAAAGATATATGGAAAAGGTGCTCATGCTGGTTTGCCTCAAGAGAGTATTGATAGTATCATGATTGCAAATCAAGCATTACAACAGTATCAAACAATTATTTCAAGACGTATTTCTCCATTCTCACCAGCTGTCATTAATATTGGTCAAATAAATGGAGGATCAGCACGAAATAGTGTTGCCAGTTTAACAACAATGCATGGAACATTGCGTTGTTATGATGAGAACTTATTTATAAAAGTGACTCAAGACATCGATTCTATTCATAAAAGTTTAGAAATGGCTTATGGCTGTTCAATTGAATGGAGTTGTCCACCATTGTATCCACCAGTACTTAATGATGATCATTTGTATAAAGTTTTTAGAAATATTGTAGATGAAGATATATATATTGAGTTAAAAGAACCATTAATGTTAGCAGAAGATTTTTCATTCTATCAAAAAGCAATTCCTGGTATATTCTTTTTCTTGGGGACAAAATGTCAAGAATATCAAAGTGGGTTGCATACAGAAACATTTAATTTTCATGAGGAAGTTTTAGAAAAAGCAATAGATTTATATGAAAAAATTGTTATGAATTTGAAAGGGGAATAAATATGGATAGTTATTTACGAGGGGAAAAAGCATTTTTAAAAGCATATGGTAGATATGATGTTGTTTTAGAAAGAGGAGAAGGTGTTTATCTTTATGATACGAATAAAAAACAATATTTAGATTTTTATTCTGGAATTGGTGTGAATTCATTTGGTCATGGCTATAAACCATATATTAATGCTCTGCAAAAACAAATAGAAACATTGATGCATGTATCTAATTACTTTTATACACCTGTTTCAATTGAAGCTGCTGAAACTGTTAAAAAAGCAACACAATTGGATGGAGTCTTTTTCTGTAATTCTGGTGCTGAAGCAACAGAAGGAGCTTTAAAGTTAGCGAGAAAATATTACTATATGAAACATGGAAAAGCGAATAGTGAAATTATTTCTTTTCACCATTCATTTCATGGCCGTTCAACAGGTTCAGTCAAATTAACTGGAAATCCTCACTATCAGGAGGCATTTGGACCACTTATTGAAGGTGTTCATTATGCAACATTAAATGATTTAAAGAGTGTTGAGGCATTAATCAATGAAAGAACTGCGGCTATTATTGTAGAACCATTACAAGGTGAAGGCGGATTAAATTTATGTCATCAGGACTTTATGACTGGATTAAGACAGTTGTGTGATGAACATGATATTTGCTTGATTTTAGATGAAGTTCAATGTGGAATGGGGAGAACAGGAACAATTATGACTTATTTTCAATACAATATCTTACCTGATATTGTTTGTTTAGCCAAGGGGATAGGATGTGGTGTACCTGTTGGCGCATTTGTAGCAAATGAAAAATATGCAAAAGCTATGGAACCAGGCGATCATGGGAGTACATATGGTGGAAATCCATTTGTATGTGCTGCTGTGAAAACAGTTTTTGAAATCATTGAAAGAGAAGATATGCTCAAACATGTTCAAGAGATTTCTAAATATTTGACTGAAAAGCTGGATGAACTTATTAGAGAGTTTGATATTGTAGAAAGTCGCAGAGGATTGGGATTAATGCAAGGATTGGTATTAAAAGATGATGCCAGACCGTATGTCAAAGAACTCTTAACTGAGGGCGTTATTGTTGTGACTGCTGGAACTAATGTCATAAGAATGTTGCCACCATTTGTTATTACTGAAGAACATGTTGATGAATTTATTGGTAAATTAAAAAATATTTTAAAAAAATCAAAATAAAAAAAGAAAAATCCCTTATTTTTATTGAATATAGAAGTAAGGGGGTTTTTATATGCGAAAATATCCAATTGATTTGCAAGATGAAGAAAAGGCTTGTGGTGCTTATTGTATTTCTATGATTTTGAAATTTTATGGTTATCAGGATGAAATGAAAAAAATTAAGCAGAAAGCAAGATTAAATCAAAATGGTATCTCTATTTTAGGAATTATTGAGTGTTTAAAGACTTATCAAATTGAAGCTAAGGCTTATCAGGCAACATTAGATGATATTCATAAAAATATTCAATATCCATGTATTCTTTATATGGCTTATAATGATATTGGTCATTTTGTTGTCTTATATGAAAGAAATGATGATGAGTATATTATTGGTGATCCAGCTAGAGGGCTCATTTCTATTTATCAAGAAGAGATGTCTGAACATTATGCCATGCATGTTATAGCGATAACACATGTTGGTCGTGTTCCTGAATTATCTTATCAATCTTACTTTTCTTTTTTATATCAGACTTTTCAATCATATCAAAAACATATGATTGATCTTATTTTGAAAGGGTTATGGATTTCTTTACTAGGATACTTGAGTAGTTACTTTTTTCAGTTTATTATTGATGATATTCATATCAATACTCAATTTTTTTATATGGTTGTACTCTGCATTGCTTATAGCTGTATAGAAATCATCAAAACAAGAATGGAAAGAATCAAAACCAAAGCTTTTATCTCTTTAAGAAAAGCAGTTGATGAAGAATATGTTTTTGATTCCTCTATGCGAATGCTGCAATTAACTCATAGTTTCTTTTATCAAGATAAAGGGTATATTCAAAGTCAATTATTAAGTCTCTTTGATTTAAGTGAAATGAGTTTAGAGTGCTATGAGAGATTGTTCTTAGATGCTTTGTCTTTTGTTGTTTTTATGATTGGAATGATGTTTATAAATATATCAATGACATTTCTGGTTGTAATTATGTTTTTATGTATTATGTTTATGGCCTATTATCGTTTACAGGCTTTACAGGATATCCATAAAAATTATCTTGAAGCACATTTTGTTTTTCAGCATCATCTTCTAGAATTAATTGAAAATCAATTTTTAATTAAACGTTTTTCATTGTTACAGCAACAACGGGAAAGAAGTTATCATATCTACTTAGATGAAGCTATGTTAAAAGAAAAACAGGCTCTATTTATGAATCAACTCCAAAGTTTTATTCAATACTTTATTTATATTTTCTATGGTGTTATTATGATTTTAGGATTTTATCATTATCAAAGATCTCATTTAACGATAGGACAGTTAATGATGTTTTATATGTTGGTTTCTTATTGTATTCAACCTGTGATGAACATTGTCAATCTTGTCAGTCAATATAAACAAATGAAGATTGTTTATGAAAAATATAAAGTATTTGAAATAGAACCACAACTACCACAAGAACCTATAAAGGAGAAAATTACATCAATTACTCTGGATAATGTCAGTTATGCCTATGGATATCAAGTACCTTTATTTGAACATATTGATTTAACAATTCACCAACACCTTTTATTAAAGGGAAAGACAGGATCTGGTAAATCAACGTTGTTAAGACTTTTTATGGGATATGATCTTCATTATTCTGGAGATATCTATATTAATGATCAGGAGTTAAGGACTATTCAATTATCTTCTTTATATCAACATATAGGTTATGCTCATGAGACACCATCATTTTTACATTTAACTTTGTTGGAAAATTTTTTATGTCATGATGAAAAGAAGATACGTTATTACTTAAAATCGTTTGGACAGGAAGCTCTTTTCAATATGTTTCATATAGTCTTAAGTGAAGATGGTGCACCACTGTCACTTGGGCAAAGACAGATTGTTTCTTTAATTAGACTTTTATGTCAAGAATTTGATATTCTCATTTTAGATGAAGCATTTTCACATATGGATGCAAAATTAGCAAGTAAAGTGATGAGGTTCTTATTCAAGAATGATGAAGGAAAGATTTATGTTATGGTTAATCATCAAACAAAATTAGTGAACAAGAATGTTGCTTGTGCTATAATTGAAGAAGGAAGATTAAGAAATGAAAGGTGATATAATGGCTATTGATTTTGTATATGAAGATGAATTGAAATTGAGTAAGGATAATTATGAACAACAATTTATAAAAATTGTAGAAGCAGCACTTCAATATTTAAAAATAGAAGATGATGTGGAATTATCATGTATTATTGTTGATGATGAACGAATTCATCAGATAAATAAGGAATATAGAAATATTGATCGTTCTACTGATGTTATCAGCTTTGCATTAGAAGATAATGATCAGTTTTATGTGGCAGGAATGCCACGAAGTTTAGGAGATATTTTTATTTCTTATCATCATGCTTGTATTCAAGCAGAAGAATATCAGCATACTTTAAAGCGTGAGATGTGTTTTTTATTCACGCATGGTCTATTGCATCTGTTGGGATATGATCATATGAATGAAGAAGATGAAAAAGAGATGTTTACGTTACAAAAAGAAATATTAAATCAATTAGGAATAGAAAGAGGGTAGACTATGGATTATCAAAAATTAGTTGATGAAGCTTTTATAGCAAGTGAAAATGCCTATGCTCCTTATTCATCATTTAAAGTTGGAGCATCCCTTCTTTTAACAGATGGTACAATAATACATGGCACAAATATTGAAAATGCTGCATATGGATCTACAATGTGTGCTGAAAGAAATGCTGTTTTTCAAGCTTATTGTCAAGGATATCGCAAGTCAGACATTGAAGCGTTGGCAATTGTTGGAGATTGTTCACCATTGATTTCACCATGTGGAGCATGTCGTCAGGTTTTGGCTGAATTGTTAGATCCATATACCCCTATTGTTTTAGGGTGTAAAGATTATTATGAAGTCACAAATATACAAGAATTATTGCCACGTGCTTTTATAGGAGAAAGTTTATGACATTTAAATCTGGATTTGTAAGTATAGTTGGAAGACCAAATGTCGGTAAATCAACATTGCTTAATCATATTTTAAAAACCAAATTAGCAATTACTTCATCAACAGCTCAAACAACTCGTAATACGATTCAAGGAATATATACGGATGAAGATGCTCAGATTATTTTTATGGATACACCAGGTATTCATAAACCTCAGGATGGTCTTGGTTCATTTATGAATACCAATGCACTTAATAGTATTTATGGTGTTGATTTGGTTTTGTTTTTAGCTCCTGCTGATGAGAAGATTGGAAAAGGTGATCGTTTTATTGTTGAAAGACTTAAGGAAGCTGATGGACCAGTTTATTTAATTCTTAATAAAATTGATTTATTGTCTAAGGAACAATTGATTGAAAAATTGAATGAATGGAAAGGATTGTTTGATTTCAAGGAAATCATACCTATTAGTGCATTGAATGGCGATAATATAGATGATCTTATGAATACAATAAAAAATGATTTACAAGAAGGGGTTATGTATTATCCTAAAGATCATTTAACTGATCATCCTGAAAGATTTATTATGGCTGAATTTATTAGGGAAAAGATTCTTTATTTTACACATGAAGAGGTCCCACATAGTGTCGCTATTGTTATCGAGAGAATGATTGAAGATGAGCAAGGTGTTCATATTATGGCTGCTATTATTGTAGATAGACAGAGTCAAAAAGCAATTATTATTGGCAAACAAGGGAGTCTTATTAAAAAAGTCAGGCAAAATGCTCGTAAAGAGATGAAACGCTTTTTACAAGTTCCAGTCGAATTGGAATTGTTTGTGAAAGTGGAAAAAAATTGGCGTAATAAACAAAAGTATCTCAAGGAGTTTGGATACGATGAAAATGACTACTAATGAAGAAGTTGTTGAAGGAATTATTTTAAAAAAAACTGTTTATAAAGAAAATGATATGATTTTACATATATATACCAAAGAATATGGCAAGATTGGTATTATTGCTAGAGGAATTCGGAAAATAACGAGTAAGAATGCAAGAGCATGCCAAGAGATGATGATAAGTGAAATGAGCATAAATTTAAAGAAGGGATTAAGTTCTTTGATGAAAGCAACTCCAGTTGATTATTTGCGTCATATTAAAGAAAACTTAGATAGTGAAATTGTTGCTAATTATGTTTTAGAGTATTTTTATCGTTATCTTGAAGATAATAATCCCAATCAAGATGAATATGATATTTTATATCATTCGCTAAAAGCTTTAGATCATGGCTATTCACCTCTTTTGGTTTATCTATTATTTAATGTTTTTGTTTTAAATCATAATGGTGTTTCGATTGATGTTGAAGGCTGTGTTGTTTGTGGCTCGTCAAAAGTTACAGCGATATCACTGAGAGATGGTGGATTTGTATGCCAAAATCATCGAGGGAATCTTCAACCTTGTGATATTAATGTTTTGAAAGCTTTTCGACATATCCATAAAATTCCTATTCAATATATAGATCATATTCATATAGAAGAAAATATTTTAAAAGAGCTTATTCCTTATATGAATGGTTATATTGAGGAATATACAGGTGTTTCTTTAAAGACATCTGCGTTTATTCAACAAATTGTGTAGATTTCTGCACAATTTTATTTTGCTTAAGAGAAGTTTGGTGTATAATGATTGCATATATAAGGGAGAGATGTTATGAGTGACTTTTTACCAACAACAAAAGAGGAAATGTTAGCAAGAGGATGGGAACAGCCTGACTTTGTTTATATAAGTGGAGATGCTTATGTGGATCATCCTTCTTTTGGTGCAGCAATTATTACAAGGACACTTGAAAGTCGAGGTTTTAAAGTGTGTTTTTTGGCACAGCCAGATTGGCATAGTTTGGAAGATTTTAAACGTTTTGGAAAACCACGACTTGGTTTTTTAATCTCAAGTGGAAATATTGATTCAATGGTTAATCATTATAGCGTTTCTAAAAAGCGTAGAAAAAAAGATAGTTACTCGCCCAATGGTGAAGCCGGTCATCGACCAGATCGAGCAGTTATTGTATATAGTCAAAAAGTACGTGAAGCCTATAAAGATGCAACAATTCTTATTGGTGGTATTGAAGCAAGTTTAAGGCGTCTTTCACATTATGATTATTGGGATGATAAAGTGCGTAAATCAATTTTGGTAGATGCAAATGCTGATTTATTAATGTACGGAATGGGAGAAAATAGTATTGTAGAAATTGCGGAGGCTTTGGATGCAGGTATTGATGCACAATATTTAACATATCTAGATGGGACAGTTTTTAAAATCAAAGATTTATCATTGCTTCCAGAAGGATATATTATGTTACCATCTTTTGAAGATGTATCATCAGATAAAGTGACTTATGCAAAATCATTTGGTATTCAATATCGCCATACAGATCATTTTAATGCAAAAACGTTAGTAGAACCATATGAAGGTTTTTACATTGTACAAAACAGACCTAATCATCCTTTAACTCAAATAGAATTTGATGATACATATGCTTTACCTTATCAAAGAACATATCATCCAATGTACGATTATATACCTGCAATTGAAGAAGTTCGTTTTTCTTTGATTAGTAATCGTGGATGTTTTGGTGCATGTAATTTTTGTGCCTTGAATTTTCATCAAGGCAGAATTATTCAAACACGTTCACATGAATCACTTGTACAAGAAGCAAAAACAATGATTCAAGATCCTGATTTTAAAGGCTATATCCATGATGTTGGTGGACCGACTGCTAATTTCAGATCTCCAAGTTGTGAAAAACAAGCAGAACATGGAGCTTGTCCGACGAAACAGTGTTTATGGCCTAAAGCATGTCAGAATTTAAAAATTGATCATAGTGATTACTTGTCATTACTGAAAAAATTAAGAAATTTAGATGGAGTTAAAAAAGTCTTTGTTCGTTCGGGTATTAGATATGATTATTTGATGTATGATAAAGATGATACTTTTTTTAAGGAGCTTGTAAAAAATCATATTAGTGGACAATTAAAAGTGGCACCTGAACATATTAGCGATCAAGTTTTAGATAAGATGGGAAAACCACGAAGACAACTATATGAGAAATTTGTGGATAAATATGAACATCTAAATAAGGAAATGGGTAAAAAACAATATCTTGTTCCTTATCTTATGTCCTCACATCCTGGTAGTGATTTAAATAGTGCAATTGAGTTGGCTGAGTATTTAAGAGATATTCATCATACTCCTGAACAAGTTCAAGATTTTTATCCCACACCAGGAACACTTTCAACAGCAATGTACTATACTGGTATAGATCCACGTGATATGAGTTTGGTGTATGTTGCAAAAACCCCACAGGAAAAAGCGATGCAAAGAGCTCTAATGCAGTATCGCAATCCTAAAAACTATCATCTTGTTTATGAAGCACTTATGACTGCCAAACGTCAGGATTTAATAGGCTTTGATAAAAAATCTTTAATTAAACCAAAAGGACAATTCCGTCCACCAAAGAGGAGGTCGTGATCATGAAATATACAAAAACGTATACGTCTAGTATGCATACACATGTACGTTATCATGTTTATGAGCCTAAAGTGGTTTTGAGAATTAAGGGAATTGTTCAAATTCATCATGGTATTGGTGAACATGCAGATCGTTATGATCATTTTGCATCTTTTCTTTTGAATCAGGGATTTGTTGTCGTGGTAAGTGATTTTGCTGGTCATGGAAAATCACTGATTGATTTTGAACAAGGTTTTTTTGGTACTGAAAATGGTCCACAAAATCTTGTTAAAGATATGCATCGCCTACAAAATATAATTCGTCGCACATATCCAGATGTTCCATACTTTATGTTGGGAGTAGATTTGGGTTCTGTCTTGATACGTAAATATGCAACAGAGTATGGTGATTTTATAGAAGGTATGATTTTATTAGGAACGCCACCGGTTGTTGAACATAGTTATTTGAAAAAGGGGTATTTAAAGTTATTGAGAGCCTGGCGTGGACCGTTATATAAGGCAACTCATTATTTTAAATCGTATCATGAATCTAAGAATCGGAAAGTCCATCAAAGCAGCAGTGATGTTGATTGGCTAACAAGTGATGAAGATGAAATCAAGAAATTTTTAAGTGATCCTATGACACATTTTTCTTATACTGTTCAAGGATATCGTGATATTGTGAGTGTTATGCAAGAGGTCAATAGTGATGAATCCATTGCTAAAATTCCAGATTATTTATCAGTATATATTGGATATGGTGAATTAGACCCAATGTGTAGAAAGATGAAAGTATTGTTAGAGAAATATAAAAAAATACAGTTACGAGATGTGACTGTTGATGTATTTGAAGGGATGAGACATGCTATATTATTTGAAAAAAGTAAGAAAGAAGTCTACCTTCACATATTAAATTGGTTGAATGAAAGAACGTATTTGTAGTGCACCCTTATGGTTGGTTGACAAATAACCACTATAAGGGTATAACTATGGCATTAGCACATAAGATAAGGATAATTATGACTTGGTAAGGTATGCCGAGTCTTTCGTACTTTATATAAGTGTATAAAATAAGTGAAAAGGGGTATAAATATGGCAAATAAAGATATGGAAAAGCTAGTTGCTCATGCAAAGAATTCAGGATTTGTTTATCAGGGTTCTGAAATTTATGATGGTTTAGCAAACACTTGGGATTATGGTCCTTTAGGTGTGGAAATGAAAAATAATATTAAGAAGTTATGGTGGAAAAGATTTATTCAAGAATCACCATATAATGTTGGATTGGATTCTGCTATATTTATGAATCCTCGTGTTTGGGAAGCAAGTGGACATGTTGGTGGATTTAGTGATCCATTAATTGATTGTAAGAACTGTAAAACAAGACATCGTGCAGATAAGTTAATTGAAGGATATGATCCAGATGTTCACAGCGATGGTTGGGAGCCAGAAAAAATGATGGAATATATTAGAGACCATCATATTAAGTGTCCTGATTGTGGAAGTGAAGATTTTACAGATATTCGTGAATTTGAATTGATGTTTAAAACATATATGGGAGTTGTTAAAGATGCAAAAAATGTTGTTTATTTGCGTCCGGAGACTGCTCAAGGAATCTTTGTTAATTTTAAAAATATACAAAGAACATCACGTAAGAAAGTTCCATTTGGAATAGGTCAAATAGGTAAGTCATTTAGAAATGAAATTACACCTGGTAATTTTATCTTTAGAACAAGAGAATTTGAACAGATGGAATTAGAATTCTTCTGTAAACCAGATACAGATTTAGATTGGTTCCATTATTGGAAAGATGGTTGTATGCAATTCTTAAAAGATTTGGGTTTAACTTCAGAAAATTTAAGATTCAGAGATCATGAGCAAGAAGAATTATCTTTCTATTCTAAAGCAACAAGTGATATTGAATATCTTTATCCAGCACCACTTGGGTGGGGTGAGTTATGGGGAGTTGCTGATAGAACTGATTATGACTTATCAAGACATCAAGAATTCTCTAAAAAGAATTTGGAATATTTAGATCCAGAAACAAATCAAAAATATATACCATATGTTATTGAACCTTCTGTAGGAGCTGATCGTTTATTTTTATCAGTATTTGCTGATGCATATGATGAAGAACAATTAGAAAATGATACACGAATTGTGATGCATTTACATCCTGCAGTTGCACCAATTAAGGCGGCTATTTTGCCACTGACTAAGAAACAAAGTGACAAAGCAATGGAAGTTTATTCGATGTTAGCACAAGATTTTAATGTTGAATTTGATGTTGCTGGACAAATTGGTAAAAGATATCGTCGTCAAGATGCCATTGGAACACCATTCTGTATTACTATTGATTTTGATAGTGAAACTGATCAAACAGTAACATTAAGAGATAGAGACAGTATGGAACAGATTCGTTTACCAATTGATGAACTGAAGAGTTATATTGCTGAAAAAATTAAATTTTAAATAAAGGAGGACATTTATGGCACGTCTGTCACAAGAGAAAATCAATGAAATAAGACAAAGTGTTGATATCGTTGATGTGATAGGACAATATCTTGCCTTAGAGAAAAAGGGAAGAAATTACATGGCTGTATGTCCTTTTCATGATGATACACATCCTTCAATGTCAGTATCACCTGATAAACAGATATTTATGTGTTTTGTTTGTCATACTGGTGGGAATGTTTTTACATTCTTACAAGAGTATTTAAAGATATCATACATTGAAGCAGTCAAAAAGGTTGCTGAAATAGGTCAAATTGATTTAAGTGATTATCAGCTAGATGTTGAGAAAAGACCAATTCATCAAGAACATGTCGCACTTTATCAAATGCACCAAGAAGCACAGAAAATTTATAGTTATTATCTAAATACAAAACTAGGCTTAGAAGCAAAAACATATTTATTGAATCGACAGTTCACAGATGAGCTTATTAAAGAGTTTCAAATTGGTTATGCTCCTCTTGAACCTGTTTTACATCAGTCGTTTGAAAAGTTAGGTTTTCAGGAAATTGATATGGTCAAGTCGGGATTAGTGATTGAATCACAAAAGAATTTTGATAGGTTTAATGATCGTATAATGTTTCCGCTTTTTAACCAGCAAGGACAAGTTATTGGGTTTAGTGGGCGTATTTATAAACCTACACAAACAGATGCTAAGTATATGAACTCACCAGAGTCAGATATTTTTATCAAAGGCCAAACTTTATACCATTATCATCAGTGTCGAGAAGCCGTTAAACAGGCTGGGTTTGTTTATTTATTAGAAGGTTTTATGGATGTTATTGCAATGTATAAAGCAGGTATTGAAAATACACTGGCGATTATGGGAACTGCTTTAACAAAAGGCCATATTCAAGCTTTACGCCGTTTAACAAATACAATTCATTTATGTCTTGATGGTGATCAAGCCGGACAGGCAGCTATGAGTAAAGCTGCTCGTGAATTAGAAGAGGCTGGGTTTAAAGTACAAATTATTATCTTGCCAGATGGTAAAGATCCAGATGAAATATATCAGATGCATGGACAAGAAGGCTTAGAAGAAGTCTTACGTAAAACAGTAAAACCTATTGAATTTCAAATGGATTTTGAATACCAGCTTGTTGATCCACTCAATTATGATGACCGCAAACAGTATTTAGAAAAAATGTGTTATGAAATCACACAAATAACAGATGACATTGATCGGGATTATTATATTCATATTTTATCAAAGAAATCTGGTTTCTCATATGAAATTATTCAGCAAAGAGTTGTTGGAATGAAACCACAACGTATCGAGGAAACTGTTCATAGGGAAATAAAAAAAACAATTCAAATTATTGATAAATATCGTAAAGCTGAACATGATTTATTATTTTATATGTTAAATAGTAAAGATGTTGCTTTAAAGTATGAGGCAAAAGCTGGATTTATGTATAATGATTCATATCGTGTCATTGCCTCTTATATTGTTGACTATTATCGCAATCATAGTCATTTAGAAGTTGCTGATTTAATCAATAGTATACAAAAAGAACAATTGATACAAACTGTTATAGAAATATCACAATCAGCATTGCCTTTAAATTATGAGGAAAAGGCAATAGATGATTATATTAAGACAATTGCGGCAAATGCACGAAAAATGAAGAAAGAGCAATTATTAGAACAATTTAATTATAGTTTGGATCCGAGTCAAAAGGCTCAGATTTTAAGTGAAATAGTGAAATTAGAGAATGAAAAGGAGTCTATATGAAAAAAGAAACAAAGAAAAAGGCAGCACCAGTAACGTTTGAGGATCTTAAGAATTTAATTAAAGAAACTGCTGATGCATTAGGTGGTACATTATCACAAGATGATTTAGATGCTTTTTTAACAAAGTATGATTTAGATGATGAATCTGCTGAGGAATTATTGCAATTTATTACAGACAGTGGAATTGTTATTGAAGATGGATTAGATGCTTTAGAATTAGATGATGAGGAACTGTTAAAAGGTGTTGGAACTGATTTAGATGATCTTGAAGGATTAGAAGATTTAGGAGCTCTTGAGGGATTAGATGATGAATTAGGTGAAGATGTTCCTGATTTAGATTTCGTTGGTGATTTTGACATGATGACTGGGGATACAGCAAATATGTATACTCATAATGATGATGATGATGAAAATCAATTAGGAAGCAATGTTAAAATCAATGATCCTGTTAAAATGTATTTGAAGGAAATTGGTCGTGTTGAATTGCTTAGTCACGATGAAGAAATAGATTTGGCTAAAAGAATTCTTGAAGGTGATGAAGAAGCAAAGAAAAAACTTGCGGCAGCGAACTTGCGTCTTGTTGTTTCAATTGCAAAACGATATGTTGGAAGAGGAATGTTATTCTTAGACTTGATTCAAGAAGGTAATATGGGGCTTATTAAAGCAGTAGAAAAATTTGATTACACAAAAGGTTTTAAATTCTCTACATATGCAACTTGGTGGATTAGACAAGCGATTACACGTGCCATTGCTGATCAGGCGAGAACTATTCGTATTCCAGTCCATATGGTTGAAACAATTAATAAGTTAACACGAGTGCAACGACAACTTATCCAAGAGTTAGGAAGAGAACCACTTGCTGAAGAAATAGCTGAAAAGATGGATGGTATGACACCTGATAAAGTTCGTGAAATTCAAAAAATTTCATTAGAACCTGTTTCTTTAGAAACACCTATTGGTGAAGAAGATGATTCTCATTTAGGTGATTTTATTGAAGATGAAGGGGCTATGTCACCTGATGATTATGCTGCTAATGAATTATTAAAGGATGAATTAAATGAAGTCTTATTAGAATTAACAGATCGTGAAGAAAAAGTATTGCGTTTACGATTTGGATTAGATGATGGACGTACAAGAACTCTTGAGGAAGTAGGAAAAGAATTTAACGTAACACGTGAACGTATTCGTCAAATTGAAGCCAAAGCTTTACGAAAATTGAAACACCCTTCACGTTCAAAACGTTTAAAAGATTTCTTAGATCGTTAATATGAAACTATCAAAAAGACTACAAGCTATTGCAGATTTAATTGTAAAATATAAACAAGGGGAAATACTTGCCGATATAGGAACTGATCATGCTTATTTGCCATGTTATTTGGTTAACGAAAATATTATTGATAAGGCATATGCATGTGATATAGCAAGTGGACCTATTAACGCATCTATTGAAACAATTCAATTATATCATTTAGAAAAACAAGTCATACCACTTCTTGGAAGTGGTATGAATCCTATTCTTGATAAAGATGTTGATATGATCAGTATTTGTGGAATGGGAGGAAAACTCACCATTGATATATTAGACGAACACAGAGAATTCTTAGCTCATCATCGATTTATTTTACAGGCCAATATAGGTTTAGAAATATTAAGAGAGTATTTATATAAACAAAATATGAAAATTATAGATGAAAGTATTGTTAAGGATGCGCAACATATTTATGAAATTATTGTTTGTGAAAAGACAGATGATATGATTGCTTATCAAGAAGAAGATTTTTACTTTGGGCCCTGTTTAAGGAAAAATAAAAATGGATTATTTTATGAAAAATGGCATAGACAATTAGAAATTCAAAAGGGAATATTAAATTCCTTAGAAGAACAACATCCACGTTATCATGAAATTATGCATCTGATAACTATGATAGAAGGTGAAATAAGTGGAAGCTAAAAACATTATTGAAATTATAGAACGTTATTACCCACTATCATTACAAGAGGATTGGGATAAATGCGGCTTACAAATTGGTGATGTTCATCAAGATGTTACAAAAATAATGATTTCTTTAAATGCAGATTTACCAAGTTTAAAAGAAGCCATTTCAAATAATTGTCAAATGCTTATTACTCATCATCCTTTTTTATTAGACCCTATAAAAAATATTGATAAAGATTCAATTATGGGTCAATTCATTTATACAGCAATTGAGAATCATATAATTGTTTATAGTTCTCATACTGCATTGGACAATGTTTCAATGAATAAGTGGCTAATTGAAGAATTAGGAGTTCATGATTTACAAGTTGGTGACCAAACAGGTATAAGTCAAATAGCAACACTCAATACACCAATGACTATGGATGCATTTCTTGATTATGTACAACAGGTATATCATTTGGATCATTTTAAATATGCTGGAAAAGTAGACATAGTTAAGAAGGTCGCTGTATGCGGGGGTAGTGGAGCAGGCTTCATGGATCAATTTTATGGAAAGGCTGACGCTTATTTAACAGGTGATACAAAATATCATCAAGCCAAAGCAGCAATTGATCATCATTTATTATTAGTTGATATTAACCATCATGCAGAAAATATTATGGTTGACAGATTAAAAGAATTATTAGAGAAGGAGTTAGATGTAGAAATTATAGCGGGGTCATCTCCAGATTACTACATGTATCGATAGTATGATTTTAACAACAGTATGTTATATGAAAAGAGACCAACAGACATTAATGCTTCACCGTATTAAAAAACAAGATGATATTAATGGTGGTAAATGGATTGGTGTTGGTGGAAAGTTTGAAGAAGGTGAAAGTGCTGAGGACTGTGTAAAGCGTGAAATCTTTGAAGAAACAGGATTGGTAGCACATTCATTAAAACTGCATGGTTTTGTTTCGTTTCCAGGACTATATTATGGTCAAGATGAAGGTATGTTTGTTTATACTTGTGATGATTTTAGTGGTGTAATTCATGAATGTGATGAAGGTGTTTTAAAATGGATAGATGATGACAAGATTTTAACTTTACCAATGTGGCAGGGAGATTATCATTTTTTTGATTGGATAAAAGATGGTCGTTTTCATAGTGCTAAAATTGTTTATGAAAATGATCAGGTTATAGAATATCAAGATAATGTTTATTAAGGTTTGCTGGATATGCAAGCCTTTTATTTGCAGAAAAGAGGAAAATTATGGAACAAAGACCAGATTTAAATACATCGTTAGATAGTCAGACATTCAGACAGTTTTATTATCTCAAAGAAGAATTAGTTGATTTTTGTAAACAAAATCATATACCAACAAGTGGAGGAAAAATAGAACTTACAGAAAGAATAGCTTATTTTTTAGAAACTGGAAAAATTATGAAAACAACTGTTCAAACAAAAAAACAGTCTCTAATCACTGTTATTCACGAAACAGATTGTATTGAAAGCAATTTTGTATGTTCAGAAAAACATCGAGCATTCTTTAAGCAGATGATAGGTTCAAGTTTTTCATTTAATGTTCTTTTTCAAAAATGGCTAAAGAATAATACTGGTAAAACTTATAGCGAAGCTATTGAAGCTTATTACCAAATTCTTGAGAATAAGAAAAAAGGGAAAACAAAGATTGATAAACAGTTTGAATACAATACATATATTCGGGATTTTTTTGCTGATAATAAAGGGAGAACATTAGAGGATGCTATTCAATGCTGGAAGTATAAAAAAAGTATACCTGGACATAACCGCTATGAGAAATCAGATTTAAGAGTACTTAATGTTTAAAATGATTAACATTTTGGTTTCATAATGCGTTATAATCAATTATATGGAGGATAATAAAATGAATTATATTAAGCAAAATAAGAAATGGTTTATTTTATCACTTATTATTATTTTCATTATCATTATTATATCTTTATTCTTTTTTCTTAATAACAATGATCAAAAGGATAATAAAAATAAAACATTTGATACATCTTTGGTAGGAGAAGCAAGTGTGGATCCTGAAAATTTTGATGAAACAGAGGAAGGAACACCTATAGATGCTGATCAATTAAATGGAGAACAGGGAAAGAGTAATGGTATTGATGTATCTAAATGGCAAGGGAAAATTGATTGGAATCAAGTCAAGAAAAGCCAAATCGATTTTGTCTTCATCCGTATTGGTTATCGTGGAGAAAATGGTATTATATATAAAGATGATAACGCTGATTATAATATTCAGCAAGCCACAAAAGCAGGATTACTTGTAGGTGTTTATTTTTATTCTACTGCGCTTAATCAAAAAGAAGCCATTGAAGAAGCAAAATGGACACTTCAATGTATAGATGGATATAGTATATCTTATCCAGTTGTCTATGATTGCGAAGGTTATAAAAATTCCTCAAGTCGTACATATCAATTGAGTTCAAAGGAACGTACAGAAAATGCTCTTGCCTTTTTAGATACGATTTCAAAAGCAAACTATGAAACAATGTTTTATACATCATTAAGTGATATTAATTCTCATTGGAATATTCGTGATATCAAAAATAAGCATAAGATATGGATTGCTCAATATTCATCAAAGATTTATCCTGAAAAACAAAAACCAGATTATAATGATCAATGTCATGCATGGCAATATACCAATAAAGGTCAGGTAAAGGGGATTAATGGTAATGTAGATATGGTTGTTTGTTATTTTAAAAACAAAAAAGCTGATCCTAAAAATAAAAAAGCTGAATTACCAAAAGCATCTGTACCATTAACAGAAGAAGAGAAAATATATTCAGCAGTTAATGAAAAGGTGACTGCAAAGGATGAAACAAATTTGAGGTCTCTTGCGACAATAAAAAGTGATATTGTTGCCTCTTTAAAAAATGGTGAGACCCTGACTCGCATTGCTGTGGGAACAAATGGCTGGTCAAAACTACGATATAAAAATAAGACAGTTTATGCAATAACAAGTTATTTAACAACTGATTTATCAGTTAAGAAAACAGAATCAGAAGATATCGTTTCAGGTCAGAAGTTCGAGTCTAAGAAAGATAAAGTAACTGCAAAAGATGAGGTTAATTTACGTTCACTTCCTTCAACGTCAGGGGAAGTTGTTGGAACATTAACTAGTGGTACATTTCTTGAACGTACAGCAATAAGTCAAAAGGGGTGGTCAAGACTTATATATAAAGGTAAGGTTGTTTATGCAATAACAAGTTATTTAAGCCATGATGTTGTCGAAAAACCAAAACCGACAGAACCTGATCAATCAGATGGATTTACAGCAGTTAATGAACAAGTAACAGCAAAATCAGAAACAAATTTAAGGGATAAGCCTTCAATTGATGGTGGACAAGTTATTTATACGCTTAAAAATGGTGAATATGTAAAACGTATTGGTACTCATAGCAATGGCTGGTCAAAATTAGAGTATAATGGACAAGTGGTTTATGCAATATCATCTTATCTAGTTAATTAAGATGTGAAATTTCATTGATATGAAAAGACAAGATTTAGAAAATAAATCTTGTCTTTGTTCAAATTAATCCATGTTTTTTCATAGAATTATAGATACTATCATCAATAATATCATCTGTAATTTCATCAGCAATTGCCTTTAACCCTTCAGCTGCATTTCCTACAGCTATACCATATTGGCAAAATTCAAGCATATCAATATCGTTTAATCCATCTCCAAAAGCATATGTATTATCTTTTGGTATTCCTAAATGTGTTATGAGAGCTTCTATTGCTGATGCTTTATTGACACCAGGAACAGAGAGTTCACCACTATCATTACCAAACATTGGAACTGTGCAATGAATAACGTTAAATTCTAAGTTGAATTCTGCTTTAATATTCTCAAAAGGAAATCCTTCTTTTTCTAGGAAACAAATTTTATTCACATCATCACGATGTAAATCATAACCAATCTTTAATGAATTAATAAAATGATTTGGTGCTTCTTTCTTTTTTCTTCTTGCTTCAGGATCATTTTCTAAATCTCCATACATAATAGATTCCAATCTTGGAATAAGATGCTGACTTGCGTAAAGTCCACCATTACTTTCGATGTAAAAATCAAAGTTATGTTCTTCAAAAAAATCAACAACATGGTGTATAGCGTTTCGAGAAACTTGTTTATGATATAACATCTCATCTCCAATTTCTACAAAACCACCACCAGCACCAATTATACCATCAAAGCCAATTTCTAAAATATGTGAAAAAATCTCCGCTTTACTTCTGCCAGTGCATAAAAAACAAAGATTCCCTTTTTGCTTTGTTGCTTGTATTGCTTTTATAGTAGACTCAGGGATAAACTCTTGTGACGAACGTACGTCAACTAACGTTCCATCAACATCAAAAAATATAACTTTTTTATTCATATAATACCTCCAATAGTTATTATATCTAAAATTTATTATAATCAAAATTATTTTCAAACCTTGCAAATTATAATTTATCATTTTCAAAAAATGGAATTATTCTTTATTTATATAGAAAAAGGTGTACAATAATAAATATTCGTTTGAAAACGATAATAATCGATAATAAGTAACTAAGGAGGATATGATAAATGAATTAATATTTTTGGGTGAGATTAGGATATCATGTTCATAAAGATAACACTTTTTCAGTTGATGAGGTTTGCATCAAATTGTAAAATTTATTGTCAATGAAAGTTATCAGGATTTGACTTTAGTTAAAAATACACCACATATGTCTTGAGATGAAATGTCACAATTGCTTCTTTATTCAAAAAGGAAATCTGTACTTTGTATGCATATAGATGGTGTAAATTATAAGCAGGTAGTTAAAGAAAAGAATAATTTATTAGGGGGATATTATGAATAAGAGTAAATCTACAGATTTAATTCATGGGCATATTGCGAAATCAATTTTTTGGTTTTCTGTTCCATTGCTGATAGGGAATTTGTTTCAACAATTGTATAATACAGTAGATGCTTATGTTGTGGGGAATTTTGTGAGTAAGGAAGCATTAGCAGCAGTTGGAGCATCTTCACCTATCATTAATATGCTAATTGGCTTCTTTATGGGACTCGCAACTGGAGCAGGGGTTATTATTGCACAATATTTTGGTGCAGGAGATAATGGTCGTTTAAAAAAGGCTGTTCATAGTTCTGCAGCATTAACACTTGTTATGTCTTTATTGTTAACAGTCATTGGAATTATTGGAACAAATCCAATGCTACATGCCATTGGAATACCAGCTGATGTCTTCCATGATTCCTCTACATATTTAATGATATATTTTGCAGGTATTTCATTTAATCTGATTTATAATATGGGATCAGGAATATTAAGAGCAATGGGTGATTCTAAGCGACCTCTTTATTTCTTAATTATTGCTTGTATTATTAATATCATTTTAGATTTCCTATTTGTAAAATATTTACATATGGGAGTTGCTGGGGCAGGGTATGCAACATTAATAGCGCAGGCTATAAGTGCTATACTTGTTGTTATTGTCTTGATAAGAAGTGAAGGTCCACATCAATTATTCTGGAAACAAATTCGTTTTCATTTTCCAATCTTAAAGAAAATAATTATGGTGGGGTTACCTACGGGAATTCAACAAAGTATAGTATCTTTATCAAATGTTATCGTTCAGTCTTATGTTAATGCATTTGGTTCAAGTGTTGTTGCTGGATATTCAGCAACAATACGTATTGATGGATTTGTTAATTTACCATTACAAAGTTTTAATATGGCAGTGACAACGTTTGTGGGGCAAAATATTGGTGCTAAGCAATATGAACGCGTCAAAAAAGGTTCGCGTATTGCACTGTGGATGACTATGGCAGTTATTGCAACAATGGCTATTTCACTCTTCTTTTTTGGAGAAAGTTTTATTGCTATTTTTAATAGTGAACCAGATGTTATTCAGGCAGGGCGCACAATGCAATTAGCATTTGTACCTTTCTATATTATGTTGCCAGTTGTACAGATTTATAATGGTGTTTTAAGAGGTGCAGGGAAATCTTCAGTTCCAATGTATATTATGGTTTTTAATTTTGTTATTTTAAGACAGATTTATTTGGCAATAGTGACGCAGATGACATCAGATGTTTATTTTGTTTTTATGGGCTGGCCTGTCACTTGGGTAACTTGTGCAATTATGTTTATTATCTATTATCACAAGGTTAATTGGTTAAATCAGCAATCCGTTTCATAAATAAAAGTTCTTTTCAAATAGTTAATTTTATTATTATTGATTTGTGAGTATTTCTATTAGAGAATGTGGTTATCACACTTTCGATTAATATAAAAAAGCAGACTTCACTGTAAGTATAATACAAGGAGTCTGTTTTTTTATTAAAGCATTTTATGAGTCATTTCTTTGATATACTGACTAACATCATCCATTCCAGTGTAAAGTGTTGCTCTATTGAAGTCAAAAATATCAAGAAGTTCTAATAGTTCTTTTTTGAGATTTTTAGGAATATGTATGATGACTTTGCATCCATTTTGTTTATGAAAAATCTTATCTATTTGTTGATCATGATATTTTGGGTGAGTACAAATAATAAATAATCCAGCTTGTCTAGCAATTCTTTCATTATTATCATAGTTAGCTCTCACAATATAGACTTGCTTTAAAGAATTTGGATTTATTTTATTAGTGAAACCAGATTTTTCATAAGCGATTTCGCTAGCGAGTTTATCAAATAATTGCTGAGGAACTTTACTAGGGGAAGCATATATTTTATCAAATATTTGATTTTTTTCTAAGTAATTCAAGCGACATAAAGAAGATATAATACGAACTGAATCACTATGAGCATATCTTATCTGTTTTTCTTGTTCTTCAAATAAAATGATAGAACCATCAAACTTTTTAGGATTTTGACAGGCAAAATATAATGCTACAAGTGGATTTGTTGTAATATCTAAAAGCCTTGTAGGAAGTGTATAATGTTGCATTTTTGAAAGACGCTGAAAATTTGTGTTACACTTTTCAAACTCTGTCGTTTTTCTCATAATCAATTGATTGTACATATAGTCTTCATGATTAATCCATGAATTCTCTCGAAATAATGATGGAATGGCTTTATAGTTAATATTATCATGCCCTCTATAAAAAAGTTGTGTAGCATCTTTATCAATATTCTTTTGTATTTCTTTAAGAATAGAAGTGAATTCTTCAAATGCACTCATATTTTTATGAGTTCCTAAAGAATAAATTAAAACTTTATTCATATGAAAAAAGAATGGTTTTTCATATGATATATTATTATGCATTGGGAAATGTTTAATCCAGAAGTCAATAATCTGTTGAAATGATGTTTTCGTGATACTATTAGACAGCATAATCATAAAATATTCAATTTGCTGTACTTTAGAAAAATCATATTCTTTAAACAACTGGGATTGAAATAAACCAATCAATTGTTTTTCTGTCAATTCCTTGAATTCTTTTTGAGTTTTGATGTATTTTTCCATTTGTTTAAGAAGTTGTGCGAGGATATCTCGTGATTTTTTTGGGACATCACTTTTTTTGTATTGTTCAACATAATTATCCAAATGGAAAAAATCTGCATCAGACACTTTATATGTAATCAATCTTTCAATTAAATGTGCCAATGTATTTATATTCAAGATTTATCACTATCCTTTCTGTTCATCTAATATTTTTTCCTTTTCAATAGATGGTTTGACATGTGTTTCTGGATTATTTTCATCAAACTGTTCTAAAAATGATATAACTTGATTTGTTAAATAAGTAGGAGTAGAGGCTCCTGAAGAAACTGCTGCTTTTGTCTTGCCTTTTAAATTAGTAATATTTAAATCTTGAATACTTTCAATCATATAGACATCTTTATTTTCTCCTGCAATTGAAGCAAGTTTTTGTGTATTATGGGAATGGGGATCACCAACAATAAAAACAATATCAATATCATCATCAATATTTTTAATCGCCTCTTGTCTGATCTTTGTCGCAGTACATGTTTCTTTTGCAATTTCTACATAAGGAAGAGTATTTTTAGCAAATTCACATAATTCATAAACATCATAAAGAGACATTGTTGTTTGATTTGTAATGATGTATTTTTTCTGAGGATTCATTTTAAGAATATCTTCTTTTTGAGTGATTAGATGAATCTTATGTGAATTGATTGAAATAGCACCTTCTGCTTCTGGATGACCTACTTTTCCAATATATAAAATTTCATATCCAAGTTTCAATTTATCTTTAATCAAATCATGTGTTTTGATAACATCTTGGCATGATGCATCAATAACATTCAAGCCTTTTTTTTGTGCTTTTAAAAAGACTTGCTCACTTGCTCCATGAGCAGTAATAATAACTGTACCATCATCAATATCGTCTAATAATTCCAATCTCGTTTTTCCTTTGTGGTCAATTGTTTTAACACCTAATTCTTCTAATGCATTGACAATATATTGGTTATGTACAATCATGCCTAAAATATATACTGGCGGTTTCTGACTTGCTTTTTTAGCTATATTAATGGCATTGACAACCCCTTTACAGTATCCTCTAGGGACAATAGCTTTGACTTCCATTTTATAAATCACCTCCTATGCATTATAACATATTGTGATTCTAAAAAAAGTCTTTATAATATATTTTATAAGGAGGAGTACTTATGTATATTCAGGAAATATCTCAAAAACTTCAATTATCTAAAAAAGCAATTAATCTTTATGAAGAGAAGGGACTTATTCAACCACAAAAAGACGATCATGGTTATCGTATTTATTTAGAGAAAGAAAAACAAACATTATTAAAAATAAAACAATTAAGACGGTTAGGATTTCATTTAGAAGAAATTAAAAAAGTGCTATTGGAGAAACAATATCATATTTTTGATCAGAAAAAAACTGAATATCAAGAAAAACTTTTCCAGATTAATACTTCAATTCAATATATTGATGATATTAAAGAAACTTTAATGAATGAAAATGATATCAATGAAATCTCTCAAGAAATTGATCAAACTTATCATTTAGAAGTCTCTTTTAATCAAGAGAATACAGAGATTAATTTTGATAAATTATGTATTTATCTTTTTACATTAGCCTGGGTTTTTGCTTCTAAAGTAGAGGTCAATTTTTTATGTGAATTTTTATCATACACTTTTTATATAAGTGCATTTTTAATCTATGCTTCGTCTCGAGTGAGATTATTTCTCTTTAAAATCGTTCGTTTCTTTGAAAAATAATTTGACAATCCCTAAGGGAATGGCTTTATAGTGGAGTGAGGAGGGATGGTTTATGATTATTTATATAAGTATTATTTTTATCTTCATTTGTATTCTTTTATTCATCAAATATCTATATCGTTATTATAAGACAAAAATGCTTTATAAAAGTTTTTATCTTGATAAAAGAGATACTGAAGAAGAAATCACAAAAGAATACTTTAAGAAAATTAAAAATCCTGATATTGATGAGGGTGTCTATAATGATTTAGAATTAGATCAGATTTTTAATATCGTGAATAGGACATATAGTGATGTTGGAAAAGAATATATGTATGGACAAATGTTTATATCAAACCATTGTCATAAAGATTTGGAAAATATCATTGAGAAATTAAAAAATGAAAAACTTTTAAAAAAGGTTTTATATGAACTCTATAGTTTATCAAGAGGATATACTCCTTCACTACAATTTTTTGAACAAGACAATATGTTTACACAAAGGGATACAATTATTATTTTTTTATCAACACTCATTTTATCTAGTCTTATATTAAGTTGTTTTTTTGATATAATGATGGTTAAATATGTTGTATTATGGTTAATGATTCAAGTAGGTCTTTATACACACTATGTTAAAAAAACAGATGATATGATGAGTCAGTGTATGAGTTATTCTTTTGTTGTAGAATGTCTGAAGTCTCTTCAAAGATTTCATTTGTTTTCAACAGAAGAAAGTAAAAAAATATATAAAATGATAAATAGGGCTAATCGTTATACTCTTGTGAGTAGAGTTATTGGAATTCTAAGTCAAATAGATATATTTTATCTTATGGAGTTTATAAAAGGAATCTTTTTTTTACCAATATATCAATGTTATTTTTTACTAAAACATAAGAATGAGCTAGGGGAAGATTTTTTAGAGATGTATGAATATGTTGGAAAAGTTGAAACAGCTGTTTCTATTCTTTCATTGCGTCATCAGTACCAGACATGTATTCCAGAGGTTTCATCTGTGCCAATCGTACAATTTAAGAATTGTTATCATCCAATTATTAAGAATCCTGTAAAAAATAGTTTTTCTACAGATACATCTTGTATGATTACAGGTTCAAATGCATCAGGTAAATCTACTTTTTTGAAAACCGTGGGTATAAATATGATTATGGCAAAAGCATATCATACATGTTTTGCTGATGAGTTTGTTTATTATCCATTTCAGCTTTACACATCAATTCATATTCAAGATAATCTAAAGACTGGTGAAAGTTATTATATAAGGGAGATAAAAACTTTGAAAACAATTTTAAACATGATGTCAACACACCAGTGTTTAATACTTATTGATGAAATTTTAAGAGGTACCAATGAGAAAGAAAGAATTGCGATTTCCAAAGTTGTATTAAAGTATATGTTTGAAAGTCAATCCTTGATATTTGTAACAACACATGATTTATCTATTGTTGATGCTTTTAGCAATATCTCTCAATATTGTTTTAATGATGACATTGTTGATAAGATATGGAAGAGTGATTATAAAATAAAAGCAGGAGTTTGTAAAGTTGGAAATGCTATTAAGCTTTTAGAGGTATATGGTTTTGATAGCAAAATTGTAGAACAGTTAAAAAAGCCTTATTAGGCTTTTTCTTGTGGCAACATGTTTTCAAAGACTTCAGATTCTTGATTGATACTTTGATCTATTTCTTCATCTAAATCATCAAAATCAAATTGCTTGACAGCCTTTACAACTCTAAATGCAGTTGTTGCATTGTGCAGGACTGGTCTTAATTGATTCACAATAGGAATAATTTGATTAGCTGTATAAAGTGTTTTTTGAGCAGTCCTAATTGTTGAAGACATTGATAATTGATTCAGTGAATATTTCATTGATTGAAGCAGTGATGGTTTCATCCCCATCATTCCCATAGGATACATCATAGATTGCTGTGGCATATAAGGATATGGATAAGGATTACCTGGAAATTGTGGATACATCATAACACCTCCTATATTAGTATATGTTTATTTTATAAAGGTGTTAGTTATTTATCATGATTTATGAAATAAGATTTGATTTGATATTTGAATTATGTTTTGATACATGGTGAGATATTTTTCTAGATGGTTTATTCCTAACTGTGTTATCGAATAATATTTTCGAGTTGGACCAAGTGGAGATTTTGCTTTACGACATCGAATAAACTCTTTTTTCTCCAAACGTGATAATATGGGATAAAGTGTTCCTTCAATAATATTTTTAAGTCCTGCATCACTTAATTTTAATAGAATATCATAGCCATATGTTTCTTCCTGACTAATAATTTTAAGAACACATCCTTCTAATATCCCTTTAAGTAGTTGACTTTCGTCCATACATCTCCCTCTTTTCTAATTATTTCATTGATTAAGACTTTGATCAAAGATATCAATTTGTTTTTCATGTATCATTTGATATAATTTTAGTCTTGCTATTTTGCCTTTGTCAAGAAGCTTATAGATAGGAATTTCTATAATGAGGAGTAAGCTTGTAAATAGCATTGCATCAGGAGTTTCACTTGTTATAAAAGTGCCAATAATAATAATGAGCACCATAATTATAAAGCATATACTTCCATAATGATCCATGCGCTTATCTTTTTGAAATCTTTCCTCATACCATGTCTGGACATCTAAAGGGATTAAATTCTTCTTTTTTTGTTTTACACAATATTTATTATATTTCTTTCGCATTTGCATAATATTCTCGTTCATAACACTATCATCAAAAGAAAAATAGTTTTCTTCCTGTTGATCAATACGTTTTTGCTGGTTCTTGTGTAAGGTGCATATTGTATATATACTCAATGTGAGGAATAAGAAAAGCCATCGTGGTAAAGGAATCAAAGAATCAATTTGTTCTGGTATAAAAAATATGCTTATAAAAATAATAAAAAAGAGAATCACTGTGATGATATTATCAACTTTTTTTGTATACCATGAATATTTAAAAATAAGTTTTCTGGTTAATAATTTAAAGAGAATGAAAATAAATAAAGAAATAAACATGGAACAAAAGAAGGCACCCATCTCTACATGAGTTGTCCATGGCGAATAAACACCATCAAAAAAATCTACAATTAATCCTATAGTTGTTAAAATAAATGCGATAAGGGATAATATACGATAGGCATTTAAAAATTGAAATATTCTATGAAGAGGAGTATTGGTGTGGCTTTTTACCAATTGATTGCAGAAAAGTTTCATATCAGAGCCAATCACATCTTCAAGTGGACGAGAATCTTCTTGAGCAGATAACAATAAATCTACAACTTCATTCATAATGACACTTAAATTATCACCGGGAAATAGGATGGCTTCAATATATATAGCCATTTTCTCATAAGCTGATTTGTATTCGTTTGTTAACTTTTGAGCATAGTCATCGTAGTTAATATCATTTATCATTTGTCATTCCTCCTACTCCTTGTTTATACATAGTACCTAGTATGAGTATAATATACTACTATGCTATGTCAAGTAGTAACGTGAAAATACAAAAAAGTAACTATTCAAGCAAAGTATTTTGCTTTTTGAATTGAATTATAGTATAATCAAAAGGCTTGAAAGGAGGCGTTATAATGAAATTATATGAACAATATCAATTTAACCCATTTGTCAAAGAGACAATTACTGAATTAAAATTTGAATCGCCTACAAAAATTCAAAAAGAAATCATACCTTTAGTATATAAACAAAGAGATATTATTGGAATCTCACAAACTGGAACAGGGAAAACACATGCTTTTTTGATTCCAATTATGGATATGATTGATGTCACATCAGACTGTGTGCAAGCAGTTATCACAGCACCAACGAGAGAATTAGCTTCACAAATATATGAACATGCCAAACTTTTTATGAAGTATAATCAAGATTTACGTGTTTCTTTAATTATTGGTGGAAGTGATAAACAAAAGGCTATTGATAAATTAACGATTCAACCTCATATTGTTATTGGAACACCAGGAAGAATTAAAGATTTATCATTAGATGAACAAGCTTTAAAAATCACTACAGCAGATATCTTTGTCATTGATGAAGCAGATATGACATTGGAATTTGGATATCTGGAAGATATTGATGCTGTTTTAGGAAAGATGAAAGAAAATCTTCAAATGATGGTTTTTTCAGCAACAATTCCACAAATGTTAAGACCTTTTTTACAAAAATATATGCAAAATCCTAAAATGGTTGAAATTGATGAACAATTAACAACAACTCGTAATGTTTCACATTATTTAGTTCCAACAAAACATCGTGATCGTTATCAGGTTTTAAAGCAAATTATGGGTATTATTGATCCTTACATTTGTTTGATTTTCTGTAATAAGAGAACTCAAGCTGCTGACTTGACTATGAAATTAAGAAATGATGGTTATAAGGTTGGAGAGATTCATGGGGACTTAGAACCAAGAGAACGTCGTCAAATGATGAGACGTATTAAAAATATGGACTATCAATATATTGTTGCTACTGATATTGCAGCAAGAGGTATTGATATTGATGGTGCAAGCCATATTATTAATATGGAGTTCCCAACTGAACTTGATTTCTATATTCATAGAAGTGGACGTTGTGGACGTGGAAAATATACTGGTGAATGTTATAGTATGTATGATACAAGCAATCAGAATATTGTTCAGGCATTAGAAAAGAAGGGGATTACTTTTGAAATGAAAGAAGTCAAAGGTGATCAATTCGTTGATACTAAAGATCGTGAAAAACGTAAATCACGTGAAAAACATCAAACAGAATTAGAAAAGAAAATTACGTCTATTGTAAGAAAGCCAACAAAAGTGAAACCAGGCTATAAGAAAAAGCGTAAAAGAGTTATTGAAAAAATGGTTAAGCAAGAAAAAAGAGCAATGATTAAACAAGATATTAAGCGACAGAAAAAAGAACGTGCAAAACAAGCACAAAGGGAAAAACGTGAAAGAGAGGAATAAAATGAATGTTGAAAATTGGTAGTCATGTTTCCATGAGTGGAAAAGAAATGATGTTAGGTTCTGTAAAAGAAGCATTATCATATGGTTCAACAACTTTTATGTTTTATACAGGAGCACCACAGAACACTGCTAGAAAACCAATTGATCAATTGAGAATTGATGAAGCAAAGGCATTGATGGCAGAAAACAATATTAATATAGATGATGTTGTTGTTCATGCTCCTTATATAATTAATTTGGCAAATACAATAAAACCTGAAACTTTTGAATTGGCTGTTCGTTTTTTAAAACAGGAAATTGCACGATGTGAAGCTATTGGTATTTCAAAATTGGTTTTACATCCAGGAGCACATGTCAAAGCTGGCGACGAAATTGGACTTCAACAGATTGTGAATGGTTTAAATCAAGTTCTTGATAAAGATCAAACTGTGCATATTGCTTTAGAAACAATGGCAGGTAAGGGCAGTGAATTGGGGCGTGATTTTGATCAGTTAAAATATATTATTGAACATGTTGAACATAATGAATTGTTAGGGGTTTGTTTAGATACATGTCATTTACATGATGGCGGTTATGATTTAACAAAATTTGAAGATATTCTTGATGAGTTTGATGAAAAGATTGGTTTGGATCGTTTGCTTGTTGTTCATGTGAATGATTCTAAGAATGAAAGAGGAGCTCATAAAGATAGACATGAAAATATTGGATATGGTTATATTGGATTTGAGACATTGAATTCGATTGTTCATCATCCAAAATTAAAAGATGTTCCTAAGATATTAGAAACACCTTACATAGATGAACATGCTCCATATAAAGAAGAAATTGATATGTTAAAAAATCAAATCTTCAATAATGGTTTGAAATAATTGTTTAATAAACCAATAATCTTTTGACAAGTGAATTCACTTGTCAATTTTTTTATATAGTTTTCTAGTACAAATTGATATTGATCATGAACCAAAGCATATTGGTTATTTTTAATGATTGATAAAACTGTCTCCTGAGTTTCCTCATCTAATTCAATATCAAATTCTTGTAATAAAATCTTAAAGTCTTCAAGTTTTAATTTAGATATATATTCACTATTTTGGTCTCGCATCTTTTGTTCCTCCTACATATAAACTATGTAAAAAATCTCTAAAGAATGACTATTCCCATATAAAAAGTTTTGAAAATAAAGGACCTGTTATGTAAGTTTATGAATTATAAATATGAAAAAAGGCTTAAGTAAATACTCAAACCTTTGTCATATTTATAATTTCTTCTTTTAATACTTGAACCATATCTTCTTGTCTGACTTTTTTAATAATTTCTCCTTTTTTAATAAGGAGTCCTTCCTTTACACCACCAGCAATTGCGATATCAGCATGTTTTGCTTCACCAGGACCATTAACTGCACAGCCCATGATAGCAACTGTAATATCTTTATGAATAGTATTTAAGAAATCTTCTATTTCACTTGCAATGGGAATGAGATCATATTGAATCCTTCCACACGTTGGACAAGAGACTAGCGTAGGAACATTTTCAATCAATTCTAATTCTTTTAATAAAGTTTTCGCAACTTTGATTTCTTCAACAGGGTCATCACTTAAAGAGACACGAATAGTGTTTCCAATACCTTGATAAAGAAGTGTTCCAATCCCCAAACTTGATTTAATCGTTCCACCAAGTTTAGTCCCTGCTTCAGTAACACCAATATGGAGAGGGCAATCAAAAGTTTGACTTGCTAATTGATAAGCTTCAATAGTTAATAATGTATTTGAAGATTTTAATGAGATTGCATAGTCATGAAAATTTAGTGATTCTAGTATATCAATATGTTTCTTAGCACTTTCAATCATTCCTTGAGCTGTAGGCTTACCATATTTTTGAAGAATATCTTTTTCTAATGAACCACTATTAACACCAATACGGATGGGAATATGCTTTTTTTGACAAGCTTCTACAACAGTTTTGACCTTGTCTATTGAACCTATATTTCCAGGATTGATTCTGATTTTATCAATACCATTTTCAATCGCAGTCAGTGCAAGTTTATAATCAAAGTGAATATCAGCAATTAAAGGTATATGAATGCTTTTTTTGATAGTAGATATTGCTTTTGCATCATCTTCATCAAAGACAGCAACTCTTACCATTTCACAACCAGCTTCTTCCAATTTGAGAATTTGGTTTATTGTATTTTTTGTATCTTTGGTTTTTGTATTGCACATTGATTGAATAATCACATGTTGATTTCCACCTAATGTTAAATTTCCAACTTTAAATGATTTCGTTTCATGTCTTAACATAATTATCTAACCTCGTTTCTACTCTTATTATACCATATTTTATCATCTAGCCAATAAAAGAAGTCATAACGCATTATTTTGTCGTCAATATTTAGGGAATATGCTAAAATGAAAGTAAGGTAGGTGTTGAATTGGAGGGATATTATGGATAATCATACGAGTATGAGCGAAACACAACAACTGAAATCTGCTATTCAATATATTATAATTGGTTTCCTGTTTGCCAGTTTAACTATTGATATAGGGTGGATACCTGAAATTGAAGGGCTTATTTCTGTCTTATGGTTTTTTATTGGATTAAGAATGACTAAAGGTCTCAATTGGAAATTCAAATATGCTTATTATCTTAGTCTCTATTTTTTGTTTGCATACTTATTAACAACAATTGTTAATATTCAAACACCGCTCACATTACCTAGTTATTACTATACTACTCATGCTATTTTAAAAGTTATACAAATGACTTTAGTGTTTTTAGGGATGAAAGAAAATTCTTCTTCCATGCGTTTAGATATCACTTTATTTTCTTATTATATGATTTGTTTAATTGGTACTTTTCTTGGTGGAGATGATGTATCATTTCTCATTTGGGGAAGTGTACTGTTATTCATATATATAGTTTATCGTCAATTAAAAAAGTGTAAGCAAGATGCTATAGACTGTCATCTAGTTATGGAATCAAACAATAGAATTTCTACAGGCGTCATTATTATTGGATATTGTATAAGTCTTTTTGTGGTTGGTTATATCATTATTTGGATCTGGCCTCTTATTTCATATAATTACCATGATCTTTATAAACCTACTTATCATAATTTAGATGTTTTAGATGTCACCAATCAAATTGAAGGATGGGATAGTGCAACTATTTATAATATGAATGAGTATCAAAATCTTTATGTATTTCATAAGCAGGAGAAATTAGATAAAAGATATGCAATGATTGATTCAGAGATATATTGTAATTATGGACATGATAAGTATGATGTTGAAGTTGGTATGATAGATTTTGCCAATGGTGAACAATCGTATCAAATTGATGAGAGAATACCTGATTATTTAACTCAAATTGATTCGTTTTTTAATAGTTCATCTTCGGGACGAAGATACTATCGCGTATTTGTAAATCCATTTGATGAAACTCTTAATGTAACATTAGAGATTCTAGCACCTGTTTCAACAATTTATAACGAAGATGACGAAGAGCAGAGTATTGCTATAACTGGTGAATTTAAATATTATGAATATGGAGATACTTATTTTGGTGATATGCATAACTACAAATCTCAAAGTTTTTATGCGTATGTTTATAAAAGCAAATGGGTATTTAACGACTAGAGAATATTTTTTATCTTTTTGCTATAATTTAATATTTTTATCATAATATATAGTGGTGATCATTATATGTTATGGATTATAACAATTATAGAATTTTTAATTGGTTCAGTTTTGCATTTTGTATATGATATTTTTCCTTATTCTGTGGTTGCTCTTATAGCTCCAGTCAATGAAAGTATTTTTGAACACTTAAAGTTAGTTTTATATCCTATGCTACTTATTGATATCATTTTGTTATTGAGAAATAAAAAAACATATTCATTGACAAGTATGTTAGTGGGAATAATCACTGGTATATTAAGTGTGGTATTGATTTATTACTTCTATCATTATGGTTTAGGCATTGAAAGCCTTATTGTAGATATTGTATTATTATTTGTGGGAATCCTGCTTGGAAATGTAATGATGATTATTGTTGATAAACATCATTGGAATATGGATTGGCGCATTAATCTTATTATTCTTGTTGCATTAATTGTTCTTTTTAGTGTATGGACTTTTTATCCACCTGATTTGCCTATTTTCATAGATAACAGTAAAGCAGTGCTATCATAGCACTGCTTTTAAATGAGTTCTTCAAATTGATTAAGAATATTTTCAAAATAATGGAAGGCATCATCATAGAGTTGATTTTCTAATGGATTGACAAGAGCATCCTTTAATAAATCAACAGGATCCTTGCTACCTCCAGATTTTAGGAAATTCAAGTATGCTTCTTTCTGTTTTTGATCTCCATCAAGTATACGAGAAACAATTGCTAAGGCAACAGTCATACCCAATGTGTATTTATATACATAATAATTATAATAGAAGTGAGGAATATAGAAGCATGAATGACTCACATATTGGTCCATAGTAACATCAGGTCCAAAATATTCAGCATTCTTACTCATATATAAATCAGTAATCATTTGAGCTGACATGGGTTTTCCTTCTTGAGCCCAAGTATGCAGAATATGTTCAAAGTCAGCATACATTGGTTGTCTAAAAATAAGTCCAACACAATTTTCTAATAATTCATAAAGGAAATAGGCTTTTTCTTCTTTAGACGAAGCATGTTCAAGCATATAATTGATTAATAATGTTTCATTAACGGTTGAGGCAACTTCTGCCACAAAAATGCGATAATCACAATTAATAGGTGATTGATGATGACATGAAAGATAAGTGTGAGCACTATGACCAAGTTCATGTATCATTGTTGATAATGAGTTATAGTCACCAATGAAATTCATTAATATATATGGATTGGTATCATAACATCCGCTTGAATAAGCACCAACACGTTTGCCGGCATGTGGATAATAATCAATCCATCTTTCATCTCTTGCTTTTTGAATGATTTCAACATAATCATTTCCAAAAACTTTGACAACATCTAAGATAATATCAAAACATTCATCAACTGTGTATTTTTTTGTATCATATTCAACAAGTGGTATATTTAAATCGTAATTATACATTGTTTCAAGATTAAGAACTTTTTTCTTAAGAGCATTGTAACGATGAAATAAAGGTCTATATTCTTTATTCGCTTTTTCTAAAATTTTAAAGAATAATGATGTTGGTACATTATCATCAAAAAGACTTGCTTCTAATGGACTATTGAATTTTTTTACATCAGCATAGAAAGCATTTTTTTTCATAACACCTGCTAAAGTTGCAGCAAAGACATTTTCATATTTTTTGTATTCTTTAAAAAAGTTATGATAAGCTTCTTGTCTGACATTTGGATCAGGATTTTTAAGAAACTCTGATAAAGTTGCACTGTTTAAGAATTTCTCTTCTCCATTAATATGGACAGGGTCATAATCAAGACGAAAAGCATCAAAAACTTGTGAAGAAACATCAGAAATAGAAGATGTTTTAGAAATGAGAGTTTCCATTTCTTGAGAAAGGACATGTTTCTTTTGTCTGAGAATCTCAGAAATAGAATAGCGATAATCCGCCAGCCTTTCATCCTTTAAGAAGTTTTCAACTTTTGTATGTGCAGCAATCATCTCTACTGTATAAAAATCTAATGCAGAAGTGACTTGGTCATAAAATGAGAGAATGGCTGCATACATTGTTTGATATTTCTGTTGATTTGGTTCAACATCACAGTGTAAATGTGCAAAACAATGTAGTTTTTGAATATATCGTGACATTCTTATATACTCTTCATGAAAGTTGATAAAATGTTCAACATCACTTAAAAAGTGCTCTTTTTGTAGAACTAACTGATCTAATAATTGTTTTGCTTCGTTTAAATCATTGTAAAACTCTTGCTCATCTTTATAAATCGAAGAGAGATTCCATGTATCTTTTGTTTCAATACTTTCTCGTTCCATATGTTTCCTCCTTGTATAGAATATATGATATGTCTTTCCTAAAATTTTGTCAATGCCTACGAATGTATGGTATACTAAAAAGAAAGAAGAGGGGATACTTATACTATCCTTAAAGAAGTTAGAGCAAGTGTTCTAATAATGGTTATTGACACATTTGCAAATCTACAGAATATCATATATATAATGATTCCTTAAGGATTATGTCTAATGATGATGTGAATTCATGTGTTATGAGCATCATAAGCAAATTGATTTATGGGTAAGAGAGAATTTGGTATTGAATGATTGAAGTATTAGGATATAGGACATTCAAAGGAGAAATGTACTATTTTTGATGTTTAAACTCATCAATTCCATTAGGCGATTTTGTTTCAATTAAATGAATGCTGATGGTTTGTAGTACAAAAAGATGACTTTTTTTGCCTTATTTTGAATGAGTAGTATGATTACAGGTATGAATTGATTATATATTTTATCAGGTAAAATAATGGTTAAATTTAAAAAAGTATTGAATATATCAGATAAAGATTAATTATTTTATTCGTTTTGAATATTCTAATTTTTACTTGGTAAAAAATCAAGAAAACATTGATTATATCAACAGTATTTAATGATAAGCAATTATGAATATGTTGATTTTATTAGGGTTAAATAGTAACCTGTGATGTTTTAAAATTTATTTGTACTGATATTCTGTTTTAGAAAGATAAATGTTTGATTTAATTTATTTTCATTTTCGATTATAAAAAATAGTTATTCTTAAATATAAGGTGATGGAATGGATTTTTGAAAAGTAAGATATGTATTCTAAAATAAAAAAACTCTTCATTTAAGCATTGAAGAGTGTAAACCAAAAGCAGAGTGTTATGATGGAAAGAAGTGGAGCCATAAAATATCTTCTTTCTTCACATTGTGATTGTAAATTTTTACAAGTTATAAAAGTAAGTATGATAGCAAAAAGAAGACAAATTAATTGAACAAAACTTTGTGGTAATCGTAATGTTGTGATATGGCCTTCTTCTAGTAACACAAACATAGCAATCAATTGTAAGATAAAAGATATAGCATAAATTTTTTTAAGTGAGAAATGAGTTGTTTTTCTCATAATCATAAATTCTCCCAAAGGATATCCTAATATATTCATAAAAGTAATAACTGCAACATAGACTAATAAAAAAGAGCCTATCAAACTACAAATCATATGTATCACCCCAATGAATACTTTAACATGTTTTTAAAACAGTTTTTGTCAAATAAAAAACTCTATCACAAATTAAGCGATAGAGTTAACCAATGTAGCTAATCTTGATTTTTGTCTGCTAGCATAGTTTTTATGATGAATACCTTTACTTACAGATGCATCTAATTTAGATGCAGCGACATTGTAAGCAGCAACTGCAGCTTCTTTATCTCCAGCTTCAACTGCAGTTTTTACTTTCTTAATTGCAGTTTTTAAAGCACTTTTATAAGAATTGTTTAATTCACGTTTTTTGTTATCGTTTTTATAACGTTTGATTTGTTGTTTCATGTTTGCCATTGTTCTTTCACCTCGCTTTTGTATTTCGCCATGTTATTCTATCAAAAATAGACGATAAATGCAATGTTTTATTGTGAAATGATTATATTTTTTTAAAATGGTAATGATTAATGTGGTGAGAACATGAAAAAATATTATACACGAAGTGATTTGGCTATTGAATCATTAGCCCATGCTGTTAAAGACAAAGATTATAAACATAGTGAAAAAAAAGAAGGAAATGTTACAATTGAAACATTTGAAATTTTACAAACAAGTGAACTCTATCCACATGAAGTTGGACAATATGTAGAAATTAGTTTTCCTGATTATCAAGATATTTCAACTTTAACTGAACAATTTGAGAAACAACTCTCTACATTTATTAAAGCTAAAACGAATACAATTGACCCATTAATTCTTTTTGTAGGTTTAGGAAATGAAACTTTAACAAGTGATGCTATTGGGCCTAGAACTTTAAAACATATTCGAGCTACACATCATTATCCATTGGATGAAAGGCATCAGAATCAATATTATGATAGTATGTGTGTGGCTCCAGGTGTTATGGCGCGCACTGGTATGGAAACTGCTGATATTGTTCAATGTTTAGTAGAAGAATTTCATCCAGATATGATTATTGCAATTGATGCATTGTGTGCACAAAGTTATGAAAAAATTTGTCATGTTATTCAAATGAATAATGTTGGTATTTATCCTGGTAGTGGTATTGGAAATCATCGTAAAAGTATTACAGAATCATCGATGGGTGTCCCAGTTGTTGCAATTGGGATTCCAACGGTTATTCATGTATCCAGTCTGGTAAGTGATGTTTACAACTTATTGGAAGGTTATTTCAAAGAATCACTGGACCCATCAACATCTTTGAAGGTGGGGAAACGTAGGAGATATGAAGGAAGACTCAATGAGGTTCAAAGACGATTGATCCTAGGGGAAATTGGTCAACTTGATGAACAAAAGCGTATTCAATTATTAAATGAGGTTTTAAACCCTATTGAAAGTCAATTTGTAATGAGTGATAAAGATATTGATTTTGATATTGAAATGATTTCTAAGATACTATCTTCAGGAATAAATCATTTAAGGTATTAAAGGTGTACTAAATACACCTTTTTTTGCATATATTCTGTTGTATAGTAATAGGGGGAAGAACTATGAATAACAATTTGAAAATTGTTTTGAAAGTGATTGTTGTGGTTGTAATTTTATTAAATCTTCCTTTCCAAAAGGTATACAGTGAAAACGTAGAGAATATCGTATCTTCTTTAACAACAACAGATGTTAAGAAGCAGTCTAATGGAAAATCGATTTATATCTATAACACTCACCAAGGGGAAAAATATGCAAGTAATTCGGTCAAAGAAGGGAGCAAATATCTGATGCAATTATTAGAACAAAGAGGGTATAGTGTTGATTATGAAACAACAGATTTTGAATTGTATAAGATGAAGAATCATATTGATTATGCATATTCTTATACAGTTTCAAAGAAATATTTGAATAATGCCTTAAAAGATCATGGAGGATATGATTTGGTCATTGATTTTCATCGTGATTCTATAAAAAAATCATTATCAACAATTACTGTTGATAATAAGAATTACGCAAAGCTAATGTTTGTAGTAGGAAAGGGAAGTGGCAATTATCCAGCTGTAAATAAGTGTTGTGAGAAATTATCATCAATGATTAATAAAAAAATACCTAAATTATCACGAGGTGTTATGTTAAAACAAAGTCATTATAATCAAGGTGTAACTAAAAATATGGTCTTGATTGAAGTTGGAGCCAATGAAAACACATATGAAGAAGTTCAAAATTCACTCAATATTTTAGCATTAGTTCTTGATGAATATTTAAGTGCATGAAACAATTTTGGACAGATTTATGTTTGGTTTTGCTTTTAATATGTGTTATTTCATTGTTTTTTGGAGATTATAATGTGTCTCAGACAATGTTTCAAAGGTCGATTGATGATTTTGAAGAGTCAGTTTCTTCAGGTGAAAAGCCAAAAGATCAGTATGTGACCATTCAAGATTCTTCTGATAATCATGTGTCATCATTCCTCAAAACTATGAGTGATGGATGTGTACAGGTGATTCAGTATATTGTTTTGATTTTCTCTAATTTTGTTAGTATGATATTAACTGTTATGGTATACTAATAAGGAAAGAGAGTTGGTAAGAATGAACAAAAAAAGAATTGTATTTATGGGAACAGCATCTTTTTCTTTAGCAATTTTAAAAATGCTGTTTGAAGAAGATTATAATGTTGTAGGGGTTGTTTCTCAACCTGATAGATATGTTGGCAGAAAGAAAATTCTAACAATGCCTGATGTAAAGATAGAAGCTTTAAAGCATGATGTTCCAGTTATTCAGCCTCAAAAGATTAGAGAAGAGTATCAAGCTATCTTAGATTTGAAACCTGATTTGATTATTACAGCAGCATATGGTCAACTGGTTCCTCAGGCAGTATTAGATGCACCAACTTTAGGATGTGTCAATGTACATGCATCTTTATTGCCTATGTATCGAGGAGGAGCACCAGTTCATCAATGCATTATTGATGGTCAGGATCAAACTGGTGTGACAATTATGTATATGGTCAAGAAAATGGATGCTGGAAATATCATTAGTCAGCAGGTGATTCCAATTCATATTGAAGATACTGTTGGTGATTTGTATGAGCGTTTAAGTGAAGTGGGGGCTCAACTCTTAAAGGACACTCTTCCATCAATTCTTGAGGGAACAAATCAAAGTCTTCCTCAGGATGAAAGTTTGGTTACATATGCACCGACACTGTCAAGAGAAGATGAACGGATTGACTGGAATTTAGGTGCTTTACAAGTCTATAACAAAGTGAGAGGGACAAATCCCTGGCCAGGAAGTTATACAACCTATCAAGGAAAAGTCGTTAAAATCTGGGCTGGTCAAGTTCATCAATGTGAGAATGCCATAACACATCATGCACATCAGGACAATGGTACGATTGTTAAAATTTTTAAAGATGCAATTGGTGTGAAAGTTTGTGATGGTGTTTATCTGATTACTGAATTTCAGTTAGAGGGAAAGAAGAAAATGTCTGTCAAAGATTATTTAAATGGGCATAATATATTTGAAGTTGATACAAAGTTTGAATAAGATAGTCGTTTTCACATGACTATCTTTTCTTTTCAATGTATAATAATATTTACGAGGAGTGATAAAAAATGAGAATGGTTGATTTAATTCAAAAGAAAAGAGATGGCTTAGAATTAACAGATGAAGAAATTCACTTTATTATTGATGGTTATACAAAGGATATTATTCCTGATTATCAAATGAGTGCATGGATGATGGCTATTTGTTTTCAAGGTTTAAATAAACGTGAAACGGCTTCTTTAACTCTGGAAATGATGCATAGTGGAGATATTATTGATTTAAGTGCAATTCAGGGAATTAAGGTGGATAAGCATAGTACTGGAGGAGTTGGTGATAAAACGTCATTAGTATTAGGACCAATTGTTGCGGCCTGTGGTGTTCCAGTAGCTAAAATGAGTGGACGTGGACTTGGACATACTGGTGGAACTTTGGATAAGTTAGAATCTATCCCAGGATTAAATATTATGATTAGTGAAGAAGCTTTTGTGAAACAAGTTAATGATTGTCAATTGGCAATTATTGGACAGAGTGCTCATCTTGACCCTGCTGATAAAAAGATGTACGCACTTCGTGATGTCACCGGTACGGTTTCTTGTATTCCATTAATTGCCTCATCAATTATGTCAAAGAAATTAGCAGCTGGAAGTGATGCTATTTTATTAGATGTTAAATATGGTGATGGAGCTTTTATGAAAACAATTGAAGATGCTAAAGTTTTAGCACGTACAATGATTGAAATTGGTGAATCTTTAGGAAAAGATACACGAGCAACAATTTCAAATATGTCTCAACCATTAGGAAATGCAATTGGAAACAGTTTAGAAGTTAAAGAGGCTATTGAAACTTTAAATGGAAATGGACCAGAGGATTTGCTAGAACTTTGTTTACAAGCAGGCAGTCACATGTTAGTTCAAGCTAAGAAAACTGATTCAGAGTTAATAGCCAGACAGATGTTAGAAGACACTATTACCAGTAAAAAGGCATTACATGTTTTATGTGCAATGGTGAAAGCTCAGGGTGGTGATGATGAATATATTAAACATCCTGGTATGTTTGAAAAAGCTAAAGAAGTCATTGCTGTTAGAGCTGAACATGATGGTTATGTCAAAGAGTTGGAGGCTTTATCGCTTGGACTTGTAAGCATGAAACTAGGTGGCGGAAGACAAACAACAAAGGACCAAATAGATCATAGTGTTGGCTTAGTCTTAAATAAAAAAATTGGAGATTTTGTTAAGCGTGATGATGTTTTGGTTTATGTACACACAAATACGGGATTAAGTGAGGAACTTAAAAATGAAATTTTAGGTGCTTATCATTTTACGAATGATTTTGTAAAGAAACCAATATTAATCGATGAAATTTTATCTTAGATGATGAAAGAGAGTTTGAGGTAAAACTCTCTTTTTCATATTTTGTTCTTTTTATGTATTTCTATAAGGAATTCAGTATAATAAAAAAAGGTGATGAAGATGGGAAAATATTTATTTTATGATATTGATGGAACATTAATGGGACCATCACGCAAAGTAACTGAAAAAACAAAATGGGCTATAGAAGAAGCCAAAAGACAAGGACATAGAGCATTTTTATGTACTGGAAGGGCACCAACATCCATCTCAGATGATTTGAAGGAAATTGATTTTGATGGAATTGTTTGTAGTGCTGGTGGATTTGTTATTGTTAATGGTGAATTTATTTTTGAAAATTTTATGAATCAGTATATTTTATCAGAAGTGATGACATTATTTATAAACAATCATATTTTGTTTACATTGGAAACGAAAAAAGCACTTTATCAGACACCAGGTGTTAATGAATTTTTTGATCAAAGACATCAGTTAGATTGTAAAGAAAATTTGGAACTTGCAAGATTTTTTGAAATAAGAAGGCAGAGTGAGAATAGAAAACCTGTTAGAGATTTTGATATATTGACGACAGGGGTGACAAAAGTCTGTTTTATTGCTCCTGAAAAAGACCGCTTTTATCAATGTGTTCCTTTTTTAGAGGAATTTTTCAATGTCGTGATTTTTTCAAAAGATGCTGATGATTTTGTGAATGGTGAAATCATCCTTAAACACTGCACAAAAGCAGATGGTATTAAACGTGTTGTTGAGTATTTCCATGGCAATATGGAAGATACTGTAGGATTTGGTGATAGCATGAATGATTATCAAATGTTAGAAGAAGTTAATATTGGTGTTGTTTATGAAGATGCACCAGAAAATTTAAAGAAATTAGGACAATATTATTTTACTGATCCTGATCAAGATGGCATTTATAAAGTCATGAAAGAGATGGGATTGATATCTGATGAATTGTTCTGATGAGGAGGTAAAATGGAAATTTGTATAGAAATGGTACAAAGATTAATTAATGAACAATATCCTGAATTTATGGGATTGAATATCAAGTCAGTTGAAAAAAGTGGACATGATAATAGAACATTTCATTTAGGTGAGGATATGATTATAAGATTGCCTAGTGGAAAGGATTATGCGATGCAGGCAAAAAAAGAAAACCAATGGTTATTATATTTGGCAAAGCATCTCTCTTTACCTATTTCAAAGCCTTTGTATCTAGGGAAAGAGACAGAGTATTATCCATATCCTTGGTCTATTTTAAGTTATTTAGAAGGAGAAACGTTATCATATGATAATATTGAAAATCAAGAGATATTTGCCGTAGAATTAAGAAAATTCTTAGATGAATTTCAACAGATACCTTGTGAGAATGGACCAGATGCTGGTAAACATAATTTTTATCGTGGTGGAAATTTAAAGGTTTATAATCATGAAACAGTAGAGGCATTAAATACCTTATCAAATAATATCAATAATGCCAAACTTTTGGATTTATGGCATTTGGCATTGGCATCAAATGAGCAGATTAAGAATATGTGGGTACATGGTGATGTAGCACCTGGAAATCTATTAATTAAAAACGGACATCTTTGTGCGGTGATTGATTTTGGTATTTTAGGGGTTGGTGATCCAGCCTGTGATTATGCTATGGCATGGACATTTTTTAATAGTCAAGGTCGCGAAGTCTTTTTAAAAGGATTATCACAAGCAATGCGAAATCGAGCAATGGGATGGGCTTTATGGAAAGCACTTATTACATATGAAAGTGATGAAGAGGAAAGAAGAGTTCAAGCAAGATATACAATTGCACAAATAGAGAAGGATTATGATTGATCTTTCTTTTTTTTGTAAAAAAAAGAAACGCGTTAACGTTTCTTAAATTTATAAACGAGACGATTCACATAAGGAATAGCTGAGAGTTCTTGTGGATGGTCTGCATAGAGGTAAAGGATTACAGTAAAGTAAACAATCACTCCAATGATAACAGAAATGATTAATGGAATAAAAACCTTTCGTGTTAATATAAATAAACCAAAATAACAGGCTCCAACAACAATTCCCATAAGTATTGCTGCAAGTAATGGTAAAACATATGTACGTCTAATTTCTTGTTTATAATGTGTTTTTTTACGTAAAGACTTTTGATTTAAATAGCAAACCTGAAGACCATAAATACAATTTCCAATTACGAGTGAATAAAGACCTAATGGTGTGAAAAAGAGTAAAGCAAATGTAATTATACAATGCCAAACTAAGGCGATAGCTGAATTCTTTAATGGTGCTTTCACTTCTCCAATAGCTTGTAGGATTCCATTTGTTAATGTAGACAATCCAAAGAAAACAACTCCTGGACTTCCAACAGCTAAAAGCATAGTAGAAGTTATGATTGTTTCTTTTTGAGGAAAAATCATACCAATAATTGGATAAGCCAATACACTCATGCCAACCGCTGAAGGAATAAGAATTAACATCGTGATACGAATACCTGATCTTATATGTTCTTTTGTTTGTCTGTAATCTCTTAAAGACCAAGAAGATGATATGGCAGGAATAGAGGCTGTTGACATAGCTGCCGCTAAAGCTACAGGAACGTTCTGTAAGACAATATATTCACCAGAGTATACACCATATAATGTTGTTGCATTGACACCTGTTCCCATTGCTGCATAGAAAATATACATATCAATAGTTGTTACAAGGTTATAGATGCACGTTGCAAAAATAATTGGTGTTACAATACTTAAAATCATTTTAAAAATATCTTTGTAAGAATCTTCGTAATCATCAGGTTCATTTTCGATAATTATATTATTTTTACGTTTCATATACATGAAAGTCATATAAAGTAGACCTATTAAAACCCCTGCCCCAGTACCTAAAGCACTACCCGCTGCTCCAGCAGAAGCTAATGGACTGCCACCAGTACTTAAATATGGCTGGATAAAAAGATAAGCGGCTCCTACAGAGACAATAGCATTAAAAACCTGTTCAATAATTTGTGATACAGATGTATAAAGGGTTGTTTGATGAGCTTGGAAATAACCTCTAAATACACCTAATAGCCCTGATAGGAAAATGGTAGGACATAGAACTCTTAAAGCATTCACTGCATTTTCCTGTACAATAAATGGTGCGATAAAGAACGTAACAATTGCAGCTCCACCCCCTATTGCACAAATATAAATAAAAGAGCATTTTAATATTTTTTGTACATTATTATATTGATTCAAAACAAGTTTTTCAGAGATTAATTTAGATATTGCGGTTGGAATACTGTATGAAGAGATTAATAAAATCAAAGCATATATGGTATATGATGTTGAATAATAACCAATTCCTTCTGAGGTAATTAAAGCTTTTAATGGACTTCTATATAAAACACCTATGATACGTACGAGTATACCAGCAATAGCTAAAATAGATGCTTGTTTGACAATGGAACGTGTTCGATTCATACTGGACCTCACTTTCTATAAATTTTATTATAACATTAAATAACGTAAAAGCAAAAATCATTTCGACTTTTATGTTATTTTCATATGTTTTACACATTTATTTGTTATAATACTGATTGTTACATAAACATTTAGGAGTATAAGAAAGATGAAAAAAAAGAATTTTCGTTTAAAAAAACAATATAGAATGCATATGGCTTTTTTTGCTATTTGTGCAATGTCTATTTTGATGATATCTTTTTATTATGTATATCGTATATTAACTAATATAAATGACAATATTGAAGAACAAAACAATCAATATATACAAGCACAAAAGAAACCAGAGAATAATAAAGTAAAAGATACAAAGGATACCTCTATAGATATTGTGGCTATTGGAAATAGTGATCTTTATAGTGGATGGAACTCTTTACAGTTATGGAATGAGCAAGGAATAACCTCATTTGTAGCAGCAGGACCAAAACAAAATACAAAATTATCCTATTATATGTTAAAAGAAGTATTGAAAATTGAGAAACCAAAGTTGGTGGTATTAGAGGTTGATGCTTTTTTTGGCGAGTATGAAGAAATTGATTCAAAAGGCTACCAATATACTGCTCAAAAATATTGTTATAAACTTTTTGAAAATAAAGAGGAGTGGAGCATAATTAAAGATGAACCATATATGAAAAGTGAATATTTACAAAATCGTATGAGATTATATGGTTATTACTATGATAAAACAGTTGAAAAGTGTACAACAGGTTTCTCATATATGAAAAAAAGTCAAAACCGAACAACTGTTTCATCTTATACAAAAAAGTATTTAAATAAAATTATTCAGTTAGCATATGAGAATAATTGTCAAATCTTATTTATCTGTTTTCCATCTGAATCTTCTTGGAGTTATGCAAGACATAATACAGTAAGCGATTATGCTAAAAAATATAGTATTCCCTTTATTGATTTGAATATTGAACAATATGATACAGGTTTTAGTTGGTTATCTGATTCACGTGATGGTGGTAATCATTTAAATTATTCAGGTGCAACAAAAATGACTCATTTCTTAGGACAATATATAAAAAATAACTATCAAATTAAAGATAAAAGGAATGATTCCTTATACACATCTTGGAATGAAGATTATGACAATTTTATTAAAGAACTTATTAAGAATTGAAATATAAAAACAAAGTATAATTTTTCCTTGATACACTATATCAAGGAAAATAAAAGTGGGAAATTATATAATTATCTGTTAGAGTCAATGTATATTCGCCTAGATTAACTCAAAGTCGTAATTATAGGTAATATTTTGAATAATGAAGTTGTTTTTAATTATAATGATTATTATTTAATCTTTTAAAAGTCTTAAGGGATTTAAGTGCGTTAAAGAAGTGAATGTGTTTGAGAAGAATGATATCTTTGGAAGTCTTATTTAGTTAGAGACAAAAGTTAGACTATTTTATTTAAGTGAAAAAAAATAAAAAATCATTAGAATAATTAAAGATAGTATTAATTTTTTGGGGAACATTTAGTAATAGGCATTATAGATATTTTAAATATCACACTTATAAATTTTTTCAAATATTATAGTCATTATTATTAATTATACAGTAAGTCAACTATTAATTTTTGGATATTCATTATAGAAATAATGATTTTGGTTATTGTTTTCTAAAAATATATGATATAATAAAAAAAATATATCGCGGAGGATTGTTATGAAAGAAAGTCAAATTTGTATAGCGTTAGATTTTCAAACTAAAAATGAGGTGGAGAATTTCTTGGACCAGTTTGGGAATGAACAACTTTATGTCAAAGTAGGAATGGAACTTTTTTATGGTGAAGGTATTGAAATAATTAAGTCTATCAAAAAAAGAGGACATAAGATTTTCCTGGATCTTAAGCTACATGATATTCCTAATACTGTAAAAAGTGCAATGAAGCAATTGGCTAAATTGGATGTGGATATGGTTAATGTTCATGCTTCTGGAAGTATAGCTATGATGAAGGCTGCTAGGGAAGGACTAGAAGAAGGCTCTGCTCATAGAAAAAGACCTTTATGTATAGCTGTGACATGTTTAACTTCTTTAGATCAAAAAGTCTTAGATGATGAGTTATTAATTCACGATCCATTGCCTGATGTCGTATTAAGATGGGCACAAAATGCAAAGATAGCTGGATTGGATGGAGTTGTTTGCTCACCTCTTGAGTCAAAAATTATTCACGAACAACTGGGAGAGCATTTTATTACTGTAACACCAGGAATTAGACTTGCTAGTGATAGTGTTAATGATCAAAAAAGAGTGACAACCCCAGCAATGGCAAAGGAGTTAACTTCTACATATATTGTTGTAGGAAGAACAATTACTCGTGCTAAGGATCCTGTTCAGACTTATTATGAAGTATATAGACAATTTCAAGGAGAGTAGAAAATGGAAAGAAAAATTGCAAAAGATTTATTAGATATTCAAGCTGTCTTTTTAAGACCTAATGAGCCATTCACGTGGGCTTCTGGTATAAAATCACCAATTTATTGTGATAATCGTCTAACATTATCTTATCCTAATGTTAGAGATGATATTGAACAAGGTTTAGCAAAACTAATTAGAGAGTATTATCCAGAATGTGAATGTTTGATGGGAACTGCAACTGCCGGAATAGCTCATGCAGCGTTAGTTGCAAATATTTTAGGCTTACCTATGGGGTATGTTCGTGGTGGTGCCAAATCTCATGGAAGAAATAATCGTATAGAGGGTTTAGTTAAACCAGGAATGAAGGTTATTGTAGTAGAAGATTTAATTTCAACAGGAGGGTCTTCTCTAGAATGTGTTGATGCACTAAAAGACGCTGGGTGTGAAGTTATTGGAATGGTTGCCATTTTTACATATGGCTTACCAAAAGCGACTGCTAATTTTAATGATAAACAGTGTAGTTTCCATACATTAACAAATTATGATGCACTTATTGAAGTTGCTGTTGAAAATCAATATATTCAAGAAAGCGATCTTATAAAGTTGAAATCATGGAAAGAGAATCCAAATGATGAATCTTGGATGGAAAAATAAGTTTAGTATTGACTAAACTTATTCTTTTTTAAATATAATTTTATTGATATGTGAATTATACTATTCTTATAGCCATATATTATACTTTATCATTGCATAAAGTATAATATTGATGTAAAATGGCATAAGAATTATAGTGAGGTAAATATTATGAAATATAATAAAGGCTTTTTTTGGCATAAGATAAAAATATTGACTGCTTCTTTTTTTATGATAACACCTATGTTTTTTCAATTAAAGATTAATTCCTTTTCATCAATTTGTAATTATTTAGGTGTGAAAGCAGATGCAGATTTATTACAAAATGTAGGTTTTAAATTACAAATACTTTTAGGTGACTTTTTGATGTCATTTCATGGGCAATCAATACTGATGTTATGTGTATTTATGATTGCTGTTTTTCTTGTAAGAAAGTATCAGCAAATTATGACTAAAGATTTGCTAAAATGTACTATTGTTCCTTCAATATTGTTTGCCTTTTTTCAAGTGTTTGGACAATCATTTCAACAAACGGACAGTTGGAGATTGATTTTTGAAAATTATAGAACAGTTTTAAAAGCATGTTTTTTATTTACTGGATATACTGTTTTGTTTATAATTATTATAGGTTTATTATTTAAATACCTTAAAAAGTGTAAAATGATTCAATCAACAAAGGAATTTCAATGGTTTACAGATAATAAGAAATCAATTTTAGTTGTTATGGCAATTATTTTGCTATTCTGGGCCCCATCATTAATTTCTAATTTTCCTGGTATTACAAATTATGATTTTTTTGATATGTTAAATAGTTTTTATGGACATGAAACATATAGTTTAAGAGCTGTTACACTCATTGATCCATCAGTTACACTAAATAATAATAATCCAGTTCTACAAACTTTACTTGCCGTTGGATGTATGAAAATAGGAACATTTTTTAATTTACCTTGGATAGGATTATTTATATTTTGTTATAGTCAAGCTATTCTATTTGCCCTCGTACTATCTTATGTTATTTATTATTTAGCAAAAATAGGTGTTCACCAATATTTGCGTATAGGGTTATTGCTTATTTTTGGGTTAGCACCAATGAATGCGAATTATGCTGTAACAACATTAAAAGATGTTAATTTTGCCTTTGTGTTTTTATTATATTTGATTTGTTTATTAGAGATGGTAAAATCTCCTCAAGAATTTTTTAATCAAAAAAAGAAATTGTTTTATTTTGCTGGGATAAATTTATTATTAATGTTATTGAGAAACAATGGGTCGTATATATTAATTCCAACAGATATAGTTTTATTAATTGTTTATAGAAAATACTGGAAACAAACTGCTATATCAACACTTACTCCTTTATTTATATTTATAGTATTAATTTCTAATGTTCTATATCCAGCTTTGAAGATAGCTCCAGGTAGTAAAAGAGAAATGTATTCAGTTCCTTTTCAGCAGACAGCCAGATTAGTTAAGGAACATGGTGATGAAATTCCTCAAGAGGATAGAGATATAATCAATAAAGTTCTTGCATATGATAAGATTGCTGAACGATATAATCCTGAGTTATCAGATAAGGTTAAAGCAACTTATAAGAAATATTCTACGTCTGAAGATATGAGTCAATACTTAAATGTTTGGGCTAAATGGTTGTTTATTTATCCTGATGTATATATTCAAGCAACAATGAATAATTGTTATGGTTATTTCTATCCTGATGCAAAAAGTTGGATAGCATATACAGAAATTACACCTCCAGGTAAGGATTATAGAGTATCTAGTCCAAAATTGTTAACACCTATACGTGAATTTGTTAATGCGATTCCAGAATTTGTACGAAATATACCGATTGTAGGATTAATTGAGAGTATTGGCTTTTATACTTGGTTACTTATTTTAAGTATTGCATATCTTGTCTATACTCATAATAAGAAATTTATTTATATGTATACACCATTACTTATTCTTTTGTTGACTTGTGTTTTATCTCCAGCAAACACCATGTTAAGATATATCTATCCAATGATATTATCTGTACCTATTTTAATATGCTATATTCTGCATATGCAGTTTGAAAAAGGATGTGAATAAAATGACTAAAATTCTAGTGATTATACCGGCATATAATGAAAGAGAAAGTATTCTTCAGGTTATCAAGAGTTTAAAAGAGTTGCCGTTGCCTTTAGATTATGTTGTTGTCAATGATTGTTCTAAAGATGATACAAAAGAGATTTTACAAAAGAATGGTACAAACTATCTTGACTTACCAGTGAATTTAGGTATTGGTGGTGCAGTCCAAGCTGGCTATAAATTTGCAAAAGAAAATGGATATGATATAGCTATACAAATTGATGGTGATGGACAACATAACCCTGAATATATTCATAATCTTGTTCAACCAATATTAGATGGTAAAGCTGATGCTTGCATAGGTTCACGCTTTATCGAAAAGGAGGGCTTTCAGTCCTCTTGGTTACGTAGATTTGGAATTAATCTTTTAAGTGGTTGTATATCTTTATTTTATGGTCAAAAAATACATGATGTTACAAGTGGGTTTAGAGCTGTCAATAAAGGGTTAATTGAGATTTATGCGCAAGATTATGCACAAGATTATCCTGAACCTGAAGCATTAGTAACAGCTATTCTTCATCATCAAAAAATTATTGAAGTACCAGTTGAGATGAGAGAAAGATTAGGTGGAACTAGTTCTATACATAGTTTTAAATCTATTTATTATATGATAAAAGTTTCATTAGCTATTATTTGTCGTAAATTAACATTGCGAAAGGAGCCATAAAAAATGAATAGTATACTTCAAGTCGCAATGATTATTGCAATTGCTTTTTATTTTATTTGTTTATTTACTCTTTTGAGAAAAAATAAAGTAACTTTAAAATATATACTTTTGTGGTTTGTTACAGGAATTATTATGCTATTTATAGCAATTTTTCCAACCCTTTTAGAAACACCTTTGCATTGGTTGGGAATTGTTGAGTTTACCAACGGGCTTTTTGCAGTAATATTTTTCTTTTTAATTATTATTGTTATGTCTTTGACAACAATCTTATCAGATATTAGTGAAAAGCAACGAGATATGGCTCAAAAAATGGCTATTTATGAATATAAGTTAAGACAATTAGAAGAACGAGGAGAATCGCAATGAAAATGACATTATTATGTTTACTAAATACTGGTTTAATGGTTACTGGTCAAATATTATTTAAAGTTGGTAGTCAGGGAAAAACATTATCTAGTATATCTGATATGGTTCGATTAATGTTTTCTCCAGTTGTTTTAGTAGCTTTATGCCTATATGCTGGAACAACAATGCTTTGGCTATACATATTGAGTAAGGTAGATATTAGCTTTGCATATCCAATTCAAGCACTTGCATTTCCAGTAGTTATGATTGTATCAGCGTTTATGTTTCATGAACAAATTCCAGCTATGAGATGGATTGGAGTGGCAATTATTTTTATTGGTGTTTTACTTGTTGTTCAAAAATAATCATGAATACATTGCAATTTTATGATTATACAAGTAAAATAGGAATGAAATAGGTAACTCTATTGGAGGAGAATTTATGTTTAAAAGTATGAAATATGTCTTACATGAGAATTTTACAAATTTGTTTAGAATTTATTCTATTTCTAAATATGAATTAGTAGCTGACATGAGAGACTCAAAATTAGGATTGTTTTGGAATTTTGCAAATCCTGTTATTCAAGTTTTAACCTATTGGTTTGTATTTGGATTAATTATGCAAAAAAAAGCTGTTTCCCATATTCCATACCTGTACTGGATGTTAGGAGGAATGGTTGTTTGGTTTTTTATATCTCCTTGTATTACTAATGGATGTAATGCTATTTTTTCAAAAGTAAATGTTATAACAAAAATGAAATTTCCTGTAAGTATTCTTCCAGCCACTGTTGTTATTAAGGAATTATTTAATCATCTTTGCTTAATGTTAATCCTGGTTGTGCTCTTTATAATGGGTGGATATTATCCATCCCTGCATTGGTTTGAATTAATATATTATTTGTTCTGTGCTGTTATTTTCTCTATATCTTTATCAATGACGACTTCAGTTTTGAATATGTTAGCTCGTGATACAAGAAAACTGGTTTTGGCATGTATGAGGCTCTTATTATACTTAACACCAATTTTGTGGGAAATACCAAAAAATTTACCTCATATTGTTAAACTTATATTAAAAGCAAATCCAATTTATTATATAGTACAGGGGTATCGTGACTGTTTCTTTTTTCATAAAGGGATATTTTCATATACTAATTCTATGATTGCTTTCTGGGTTGTTACTATTTTGTTATTTGCATTTGGAAGTTATATGATGTATAAATTTAAACATAAGTTTATTGATATGATATAGAGGTGATAATGTGGAAAAAGAATGTGCAATAGAGTTTAAGCAAGTTTCAAAAATATACAGTTTAAAATCTAAGGATAAGAAACATCTAACTGATAAACGCTTTTATGCTTTGAAAAAAATAAGTTTTAGAATCCCAAAAGGTGAGGTAGTTGGCATATTGGGAACAAATGGCTCTGGTAAATCAACAATGTCAATTATTTTGGCTGGAATTAGTGAGGTTGATGAAGGTGAAATGATAGTTAATGGAGAACAAGCGCTAATTGCTATTAATACTGGTCTTAATCAACAACTTACTGGTTTGGAAAATATTCAATTAAAAGGGGCGTTGTTAGGATTATCTAAAAAACGAATTCAAGAGATAACGGATGGTGTTATTGAATTTGCTGAAATTGGTGATTTTTTATACCAACCTGTAAAAAAATATTCAAGTGGTATGAAATCACGATTAGGTTTTTCAATAAATCTTTGTTTAAATCCTGATATTTTAATTGTTGATGAGGCATTATCTGTTGGTGACAAGGGTTTTGCACAAAAATGTATTGATAAAATGAAGAGCCTAAAAAAAGAAGGAAAAACTATTGTTTTCATATCTCACTCTTTACCACAAGTGCGTGATTTTTGTGATACAGCAATGTGGATAGAAGGTGGAATGCTTAAAGAGTACGGTGAAATTAATGAGGTTTGCGATCATTATGCTACATATGTTGATTATTATAATTCTCTAGATAATGAAAGCAAAAAGAAAGAAAGAGATTTGAAATTTGAAAAACGTATTATTCCAAATAATCATAAAAAAGGTTTCTTTAGTAAATTGTTTGGGTAATTGAGAAAGAGGCAAGAATGAAAAGAGTAATTACATATGGAACATTTGATTTGTTTCACATTGGACATTTAAATATTTTAAAGCGTGCAAAGGCTTTAGGAGATTATTTAGTAGTTGCGGTATCAAGTGATGACTTTAATGCAGTCAAAGGAAAAAAATGTGCTATTCCTGATAAAGAAAGAATGGCAATAGTTGAAGCAATAAAGTATGTTGATGAAGTTATTTCAGAAGATTCTTGGGATCAAAAAGTAAATGATATTAAAAGTCATGATATTGATATTTTTGTAATGGGAGATGATTGGGAAGGGAAATTTGATTTCTTAAAAGATTATTGTCAAGTTGTTTATCTTCCAAGGACTGATGGTATTAGTACTACAAAAATCAAGAAAGAACTCAAATTGAAATAAAGTTGATAAATTATCTTTTTAAGATAATTTTTTCTGTATATATGTATATGAAAGGAAAATAAATATGGAAAATATTAAAGTATCAGTTATAGTTCCAATCTATAATGTCGAAGCATATTTGCCGAGGTGCATAGAAAGTTTAATTAATCAAACGTTACAGGAAATAGAAATTATATTGGTGAATGATGGATCACCAGATAATTCGCAATCTATCATTGAGCATTATGCTTCTTTGTATCCTAATAAAATTGTATCTTTGATAAAGGAAAATGGTGGTTTATCTGATGCACGTAATTTTGGTATTGATTATGCTAAAGGTGAATACATTTCTTTTATTGATAGTGATGATTATGTTGATGAAACATATTTAGAAAAAATGTATAATAGAGCTATTGAGAGTCATTCTGAGATTGTTGTTTGTGGTTATTATGGAGTGAACGAAATAGAAGGGACATATAAATGGTTACAAAAAGGTAATACTGATATCTATAATACTGATTTATTGAATAGTCCAACACTTATTCATAATAATTCACCATATGCATGGAATAAAATATATCATCGTTCATTATTTGAAAGAACAAATATTCGATATCCTAAAGGGTGGATTTGGGAGGATATTCCTACAACATATCCATTACTTGCATGTGCCAATAAAATTTCAAAAGTTGACGAACCACTTATATATTATGTATTAAAAAGAGAAGGTTCAATTACTGCCACTTATTCAAGAAAGCAATTACAACTTTTCCAATCGTTAGAACTTTTATTAGAGAGATTCAAAGAATTGGGAGTTTTTGAAGAATTTTATGAAGAATTATTATTTATAAATATGCGCCATATAATTTTTAGATTTAAAGAATTTGTAAAATATAGAGATTTTAAAATGAAGTATAAGTTTGTTAAAGATGGATTTAAACATCTTGATACATTTTTTCCTGGCTGGAGAAAAAGCCCATATTATTTTACTTATTATGATGTTAATCAACCTTTTAAGCAGTGGAGAATGAAGTCAAAAATTTATTGGTATTATGTTATTTTAATTCCGAATTTTATTCATCATTTTTTTGCAAAAGTTAGTAGTTTCACAAAGAAATTAAAAAAACTCTTTAGTCAGAATAATTTTGTTAAGTATATATATGCACATTATCTCAAATATGGTGTATTAGATGAGAAAGCTGTTTTATTTGAATCGTTTCATGGAACAACCCTTTCAGATTCTCCTTTTTATATGATGAAAGAATTGCATGAATCTGGTAAAAATATGAAAATTTATTTTACGACTCAACATTATGAAACTCATAAAAAAATGATTGATGATTATGGTTTTGATGTAGAGTTAGTTAAATTAAATTCATTTCGCTATGCCAAAGTTCTTGCGACATCTAAATATTTGGTTAATAATGTTTCTTTCCCACCATATTTTATGCGTCACAAGAATCAAAAATATTTAAATACTTGGCATGGAACACCACTTAAAACGTTAGGAAAGAAAATGGTTCAGGGGATTGAGGATATGTCTAATATGCAAAGAAATTTTTTGCATTGTACAGATTTATTATATCCTAACGATTTTACAATGGCCCATATGATGGAGGATTATAACTTATTTGGATTATTCACTGGAAAAACCATAGTTAGTGGATATCCACGAAATAGTATTTTTATGGATGTTGAAAAAGCGAAAAGAACAAGAATGAATTTTCATCTTGAGGATAAAGAAGTTTTTGCATATATGCCAACTTGGCGTGGTACACAAAGTAATGTTGCAGTAAATGAACTTTATGCAAAAGATGTTAATGCAATATTAGAACGTTTAGATCAAGAATTAAATGATAATCAAATTTTGTTTGTTAATCTTCATTCATTAGTTAAAGATGATGTGCCAGTTGATGGTTATAAACATATTTTTCCATTCCCTAATATAGATAACTATGAGTTTTTGAACTGTGTTGATGTTCTTATTTCAGACTATTCAAGTGTATTTTTTGATTTCTCAATAACGAAAAAACCAATTGTTTTATTCATGTATGACTATGAGGAATATATGAGTGATCGAGGAACTTACTTTGATGCAAGAACATTACCATTTGAAAAAATTTATACTTTGGATAAGCTTGTTGAATACATCCATTTAGAGAATAAAGGTGTTCATAATTATGATGGATTAAATGACTATTATTTGCAGTTTAATCAATATGATTCGTTAGATTGTACTCAAAAGTTAAATGAGTATTTCTTTGACGATAATCAAAATGATTTACAAGTATTTGACTATTCATATAATAAGGATGTTCATCATACATTATATTTTGCACCCAAAATTGTAAAGAGAGAAGATTATAATCAACTAAGAGAAATTCATCAATTAAAAAATCCTGTTATAGTTTTTATGAAAAGTCAGTTTAATTATTTATTAAGAGAATCACTTCTCTATGAATATAATGATAAAGTTGATTATATTATTGTTAAACAAAGTATAGCTTATACACTATTTGAGAGAATTAAAATCGGGTTATCAAAATATCTGCCTTTTATTAAAATTGAGCGATTACAAATGAGAGCGTTTGATAATTTATTGCCAAATATCATTATTGATGAAATAGAATATCGTAAAAATCCATCATGTTTTTTACAAAGAGTTTTTAAAGCATTTTCAACTATTAATAAAAAGTAACTATATTAATTATAGTGTATAAAAAGAAAAAACTTTTCTTGGATATCTAATTTATATTAAAACTTATCATTTCTCCACTAATTTATTTATACTTACTATATTTTTTGATAAAAGTCTAGCGTATTCTAAAAAAGAGTATTCTAGATTTTTTAATATATTGTTCTTTTATTTATTATACAAATTATTTATTTCATAATCTTATTATTCGCTTAATATGGATTTTTACTATAAAATTATTATGAATTTGTAACTGTCTATTTGCTACTTTTTTTGGATTAATTATGTATTTATTGTTGTTAGGTTTTGAGAAGGATATTTATTACTTTTTATGATATTGAGTAGTTTAAACGTAAGATTTATTAATAGCTTCTTAATAAAGGACTTATGATTTATAAACAGATTCCAAGATAACATATAAAAAAGATGATATTAAACTAAAATGCTGCTATCTAGTATTCATTAATGAATAGCCAATTTAATAATTTGTGCTATTAAGATGACTTTATGAATTTTCAAGTAACCTATAAAGTTTTAGTGGAAATAATCTAATATTTATATTGCAAAAATTCACTTTTTTGGTTTATATATAGAAAATATGTATTTCTTATAATATGTGTAAAACCATATGTCCAATAAAAATTTTTCTTAGAAACAAGATACTTTTTATTTGTTTTACAAGATTATCTTATTATTACAGTTTGTAGAAAATGTTGAAGGTGAATTATATAATATTATAAGAAAGATATTGATTTTTTAAAATTGCATATGAAATTTTTTTAAAGATACTATAAGTGTGCAGCCTCATTTTGCTATTTATGAGCAGGAAAGAATAGGGAGATATAATCTTTATATAATTTATTTATCAATATTCCCTTTTCTATGTTAATAATAAAATTAATAATGGTTAAAATTTGAATTTCTTATCTTGAAATTTTCAATGCCTACTTGAAATGAATTAGCTATTATTTCATGATTTTTTAAGAATTATCGATAGGATTTGTAAAGTATATTCCTATAAATGATAGGTAATTGATAGTTTCATATTTTTGTATTTAAGTGAATTTATCCATTTTATTTTGTGTCAAGAGTTTTATTTATGGTGATTACATTTATATCGGGGATATATATTCAAAAATTATATATTAATGAAGTCAGAAATTATTGTTTTTTTCACAGAAATTACATATAAGGATATTACAATAATTATGGTCAAGGGGGAATATATTTGAAAAAATTAAGATTAAAAAAGAAATATAAAATATTCTTAATATATTTAGGAATATTCTTTATAGGAAGTGTTATTTTGTATCTTTTTATTCCTAGAAATGATGTTGAGTTTAGAAATGATGTTGAAGAGATAAGTTTGAAAGCTGGGGAAGTAAAGAGGTTAGAAGCAAGATTTAAAGGTGAAGGAAATAATCAAGTCATTTATTCAATTGAGGATACAGCTATTGCTGATATCGATGAGAATGGTAATGTATTAGCTAAGAAGATTGGAAAGACGATAGTATATGCAGGAAGTCATAAAAATAAAAAACAGTCAAAAATAAAATTAAGTGTTACTAAAGATAATTTATTTGATAGTTTTGGGCATATAAATATTAAAAGTGATTTATCACAGATTCAAGAAGTTGACAGCAAACAACAATTAAGAATTGATCTTGATGAATTATTTCAAAAAAATAAGATTATTTATTCAAGTACAAATTCTAATATTGTTGATGTTGATCAACAAGGTACTCTTTATATAAAAGGAGAAGGAATTACAAAAATTATTTTAAATATTGAGAATACAGACATTTATAAAAATATTGAAATACAATCCCAAAAAAAAGTACAGCATGTTAAAAGTTTGAGTTTAGATAAAAATATTAAATCTACTTTAGAAGAAGGAGAAACAATGAAACTATCAGTATCTATAAATCCTGAAAGTGTTAATAATAAGGATTTATCTTTTTCTTCATCAGAACCAACTATAGCTTCTGTTGATGACAAAGGAGTGGTTCGTGGATTAAGACCAGGTTTGACAACAATAACAATTACAGCTAGGGATAATGGAAAGAAAATACAACATAAGATATATGTATCAAAAACTATAGGGTATTTAACAAAACAAATGTTAGAAGCTGCTGGAATTGATGAATGTAATAAAATCATGATTGTTGCACATCCGGATGATGAAACATTATGGGGTGGTGGACATCTGTTGAGAGATAAATATTTTATTCTTTGTTTGACTAATAGTTTTAATGAAGTGAGAAAAGATGAATTTTATAAAGCAATAGAGTATATTGGAGCTAAAGGGATTATTCTGTCATATCCTGATTTAAATAATGGAACTAAAAGCAATTGGGAACATAATAAAGAAGGTGTACGTAAAGATGTGGATATGGTTTTAGGGTTTAAAGAATGGGAAACAATAGCTACACATAGCCCAATTGGAGAAACGGGCCATCGTCATCATAAATTTACAAGCAAAATTGTTACAAAGAGTGCTAAAGCCCTTAATAAATATAATTTTCTTAGTTACTTTGGGAAGTTCTATGAAAAAGGAAAAGTTCCTGAAACATTACAACCATCTTTAACAGAAGAAGAAATTATGAAAAAAAATAATACTTTAGAAATATATAAAGCAGAAATGAAGTCAATTGATGCATTTTGGAGACAAATGGTTCCATTTGAATATTGGAAAAAGGCTTCTGTATGGAAAAAAGATTAGTATGATTATGCTGTAAAAAACCTTGCTCTTTTAGTGACAAAATGTTAGCATAATCAAAGATAGGAGTGGGTATTTATGTTTTTATTGCGATTTGTTAAAAAAATAGTAGCTAATATAATTAGAATAGTTTATAGATATACATATAATTTAATATCTATTGATGATAAAGTTATTATTTTTATATCTTTTCATGGGCGTGGATATTCAGATAATCCAAGGGCTATTTATGAGCAAATGCGCCAAGATGCACGATTCAAAGATTACAAATTTATTTGGTTTATTAAGAATCATAAGCAAAAGAACATAGAAATACCAGGTGCAGAAGTTAAAGAATATTTTAGTCTTCCATATTTTTACTATATGTCAAAAGCAAAATATTGGATTATTAATTGTAAACTGCCTACATATATATGTAAGAAACCAGATCAGATTTATTTACAAACATGGCATGGAACACCTTTAAAACGATTAGGGCATGATATTATTGCATCTGATAATGCAACTTTCTATCGCTCTGCTATGTCTTTTGAAAGTATGTGTCAATCATATGATATTGATGTAGCAAGATATAATTATATGATTTCTCCAAATAAATTCTGTACTGAAGTTTTTCAAACTTCTTTTGGAATTAATAGAGAGCGTCTCATTGAGACTGGATATCCACGTAATGATTTTATAACAAATGCAACTGCAGATGATGTAAAATCATTGAAGGATAAATTTCATTTGCCAATGGATAAAAAAATAATTTTATATGCTCCAACATGGAGAGATAATTCTTTTGTAGCTGCCGGATATACTTTTGATTTGAAAGCAGATTTCCATAAATGGAAGGATATTTTAGGAGATGAGTATGTTATTGTTTTTAAACCACATTATCTTATCATTAATAAATATGAGAATGATCATTCATTAGATGGATTTTTATATTCAATTTCAGCTAATGCTGAGATTAATGAACTATATGTGTTGAGTGACATATTGATTACTGATTATTCAAGCGTGTTTTTTGATTATGCTGTATTAAATAGGCCTATTTATTTTTATATGTATGATATTGATGAATATAAAGGGGAACTGAGAGGTTTCTATTTGGATATTTATAAAGAATTACCAGGGAAAATATATGAATATGAAAAACAAATGTTATTAGATATTAAAAATAATGTTTATGATTATTCTTATTTAAAGATATTTAACGAACGTTTTAATTCAGAACAAACAGGAAATTGTGCTCAAAAAGTTATTGATATTGTATTTAAAGATATATGATAAGGAATCCTATGAAAATATAGGATTTTTTCTATTTTCTTGTTGTTTAAAAAATGTTAGAATGAGAACAGTTATTAAGGAGAAAATTATGGGAATTCAAAAATTGATTTTAAATTTTATATTAACAATTGAATCGCTTATTATATCTATATTTAAGATCAAATCAAATAAAGTTACATTTATCTCATTAGAATCTGATCAGTTAACATCAGATTTTAAATTAATTTATGATCAATTAGATTTAAATGAGTTTGATGTTCATCTATGTTTAATTAAGTATCATAAAGATTTATGGGGACAATTTCTTTATTTTATCAATTGTATGAAACAACTTTATTTGATTAATACTTCAAAAATTGTTTTATTACATGATAATAATTATGTAGTTTCTCATTTTAAAAGAGAAGGTGTCATTGTGTTGCAAGTATGGCATGCATGTGGAGCTGTTAAAAAATTTGGTAACGCTATTGAAAGACAATATCCTATTGCAAACTATGATTATGTTTTAGCAACATCTTCTTATTGGCAAAAAGCATATAGCGAGGCATTTAGTATACCTGAATCACATGTTTTACCAATTGGATTACCAAGGACTGATGAGTTGTTTGATAAGCAGTGGCTTGAAAATAGTCAGAATGATATGCTTTATAAATATCCATTTCTCAAAGATAAAAAAATCATCTTATATGCACCTACCTTTAGAGGTAATATTTATAAAGGTTTTACAGCAATTCCATTTGATTCATTAAAAATTATTGAGCAACTGCCAGATAACTATATTATTATCTATAAATATCATCCATTAATGGGAGATTATCAACTTGCTAAACATGAACGTATCTATAATATGAATCATGAAGATACACATGCTTTATTTAGTATATGTGATTATTTGATATCTGATTTCTCTTCCATTATTTTTGATTATATGATTTTAGAAAAAAAATTATTATTTTATGTACCTGATTATATTGAATATAGTCAATATTTAGGTGTTTTCGTTGACTTGAATGATTTACATTGCCCAATTTGTTATCAAGAAGATGCAATTGTTAATGCAATTAAAAATGATATATGTCAAGTAGAACATATGAAAGAACTAAAGGATATATTTTTTAAATATCAAGATGGAATGAGTACCCAAAGAGTTATTCAATTTATGAAAGAAATTGTTGATAATCAGCGAGATTCATATTAATCAATATGTAAATTAGAGTAGATATTAAAATACGAAATCAATGATATAGAACCAGTAAAAACTAAACTGGTTCTTTATCATATTTTATAGTTTTCTTACATATGCTTTATTAAAAAGTATAGGAGGAAAGTTATGAATAGGGGAGAAATATATTATGCTGACTTATCTCCAGTTATTGGAAGTGAGCAAGGTGGATATAGACCTGTTTTGATTCTGCAGAATAATAAAGGAAATAAGTATTCTACAACTGTGATTGTTGCACCTATATCATCTAGAATGACGAAAAATGATTTGCCTACACATGTCATTATTGAACCAATATTCTTGGAAAAAAAGTCAGTTATTTTATTAGAACAGATTAGGACTATTGATAAAAAGAGGATAGATGAACGATTAGGGTGCTTATCTAGTGATACAATGGAGAAAGTCAACATAGCTATAAAAACAAGTTTAGACATTAAGTAATGTATATGGTATAATATGATGCATTAAAAGGAGTGATAAATATGAATATTTCAAGTATTAAAAATAGAGCAGATGAGTTATTAATTCACTGCAAACCGCAAGTGATTCGTATTATGACCATTATGTTATTAGTAGGGTTAATTCCTTCATTATTTAATGGTTCAGAGAATACTTTTATCTCTTTGATTTCTTTGGTATTAACAATTGTTTTTTTAACATTTAGTCATGGTTATATTGTTACAACATTAAAGGTTGTTAGAAATAATTCTGAATCTTTAAGTGATGATGATGCTTTTGTAGGGTTTAGAAGATTTAAAGAACTTTTTCCTACATACCTTGTTTCAGGGTTGGTTTTGTTTGTTGTTGCATTTATTTTACTTTTCATTATGATGTTCTTTTTAATTATGTTCTTTGGAAATGTTTTTTCTGAAATACCTTATCTTATTGTAAATTCAGCATTTTCACAGAGTGGAACCTATAACGTATTATATTCATTAATTCAAGCTGTTCCATCACTCGTTCTTGTTATTTTGCTGTTTGTTCTTATTATGATTATTGTTATGGTTGTTGCTTCTGCGTTTGTCTTTGCTATGCCCTATTTATTGGAACAATACCATATGACAACAATGACTGCATTAAAAGAGTCATTTTCATTAATGCAAAATCATATCTGGGATTTGATTAAGTTAGAACTTTCGTTTTTAGGATGGATGATACTGGTAGGAATTATACAAGGCGTAATTGGAGAATTACTCATGTTTATTCCTGTTTTAGGAACATTGATTGCAAGTGTTGTTTCAGGGTTAATTGCAATTTATGTTTACTTACCAAAGTATATGGTATCTCAAGCTATTTTCTTTGAAGAATTAGCTTATTATCGTTATGAAGAGCCAAAACAACGTTTTCAGGGAGAATATCAAGATGTTGAGTAACTCATTTACAAGAAAAGTTAATACTCAAGCAAAATGGATGTTTTTACTTGTTATATTACCATTATATATGTATTGTGGTAGTATTATCATTAGTGCCTTTTTAAAATTTATTATCTTAACATTTTCACTAACTTTAAGTGAAAGTACAATCAATTGTTATGTCAATTTACTCTTTGATCTTGGCATGTTGATTATTGTTTGGTTGACTTTTAAGGATTCTATGATTGAACAATGGCACGATTTTAAACAAGATATAAAAGGTCATCTTCTCTATGGATTGTTAATTGGAACAGCATTGGTCTACGGAGTAGGTATTGTTGGTGGTTTTATCACTTTGCTTTTAGGTGGAGCTTCAACGAGTGAAAATCAAAATCTGATTCAAACTATTGTTGCTGCACATCCATTTTTAATGTCACTGACAACTGTTGTTTTTGCTCCATTATTAGAAGAAATGATATTTAGAGGTATAGTATTTGGGTGGGTATATGAGATAAACCCTAAACTTGCTCATTTGGTTTCTGCATTTGTTTTTGGTTTTGTACATGTTATGATTAGCGTTCTGTCTGGAAATATTTCTGAATGGATCCAGATATTCTCTTACTTCTTTATGGGGGCAGCCCTGAGTTATCTTTATGAAAAGAGAAACAATATTTATGTTCCTATCTTGTCGCATGCTATGAATAATTTTATCGCAATGCTCTTAATGATATTTTAAAAGACTTACACGAATGAAGTAAGTCTTTTTTTATAATAAGTATGTAATGATACCTATTGTGATTCCAAGAATGACACCAGTAACAACATCACTCAAATAATGCACAAAGAGATATAATCTTGAAATAGCTGTTAATATTGCATATATATAGCCAATAATTCCTAGAATAGGATTATAAAGCATCATAACAGTACTGCAAGCAAAAGATGAAGTAGTATGTCCAGAAGGAAATGATAAATCACTTGGTGTTGTTATGAGTAATTGAACTTCAGGATATGTATGACATGGTCTTTTTCTTCTCACAAGGGATTTGATTGTCACCTGTCCAATAAGTGTCGCTGCTATTAAGGCTATGAGCATATCAATTGACATTGTTCTTGTTTGATCAATCATATTTGTAATCAAGATAACAATTAACCAACTCATTCCAAAGTCACCGCACATACTAATAAATTTCATGATTTCATTTGTGAGATGATGTTTGTAAAAATGAGTCATATAAAAAGCTATATGGATATCAATATCTTGAATTTTGTTAATCAATGACTTCATCAACATTTCTCCTTTTTATGATAAAGATAATTATTTTAACAGAACTAATGAGCAATGCATGGAAGACAAAAATATTTAATAAAGGAATACCATCAAGAGAGAAGAAAGCATTTGTCATTGCATATTCTTGATAGGAAGGGATAAATTTTATGATTGCATGGAGTCCATTTAGTATGCAAGCAAAGAAACCTTCAATAAATGAGTAATAAATATGAAAGAGCGAAGAAATTATTTTGAAAATACCATCTTGAGATGCAAATTGGTTGACAAAAGCTATATAAATAATGATACCAATAAATAAAATCAGAAAAGATATTGCAAAAATATAAAGGACATTAATAATTAAAGATAGAAAAAATGATTCCTGTTGTTCTTCATTAATTATATCCTCTTGATAAGAACTTTTGACTATATCTTCAATTTCCTGATAGTCAGTAACAACTTTCATTGGTGTTTTTTCAATAGATTCATCTGTCTTATTAATTTGCTGAAGTAAACGAGTAAGTGTTTCTTCTTCCTCATTATCTAAGGAAGATATATGTATTTCGTTTTGTTCAATGTCTTTTTCAGGAGCCACATGTTGTATTTCTTGAAGGAGACTTTCTTGAGGTGGAGTTTCCTGAATTGTTTGAGATTCATCATTAAATTGAAATTTTTTTCTATGAGGAGCATTTTTAAAAAGAACACTTCCATCTTTAATATTCTGTTGATTTAACTGTGTAACATAATAAGAATAAGTTTTATTCACAACATCTAAAATTTGATGATCATTACAATAAGTCTGTTCAAGTCGATCTTTCACTTTATTTAATTCATCTAAGCTCATATCAGCATTCATGCCAAGAATAGATGAGTACATTTCACTTTCTTCATATTGATCAAAAAGCAGAGTATTCAAAACTTCAAATAGATTTTTACAAATCTTGTAAGATGTTTCCATTTCAAGTTTCCCTGCTGGTATTAAGTCTTCACAATAAATAATATTCATATTCAATTCATTTGCAGCATAATTTAATGACATAAAAGAAGAAATAACGAGTGTTTCAACAGTATGAACATGAAAATGATTAGTAATTGTCTCTAGCATTTGCGTTGAAGGTAATGGCATACTAGAAGTATCACTACCAATAATAAAGTGAACTTTATTATATATTTTAGCTGCTTGTAAATAATGGACTGCATCTTTTGTCCTATGAGTAGAAATAACGGCAACTTGTATTTCCTTTTGATGAAGATATTCTAATAATTCTAAAAAACCTTCATTAGGTTTTAAACCTTTGTAATCTAGATACTGCATCAGTTCTCTTTCGATTTTGGCATTTAAAGGACCTGTATCTACTTTTCCATCAAGAGGAAGATCTTTATACATATCATACATATTAGAGAGATGGGGATAAAAATCTTTTTTACTGATTGGTATATTCTTATTGTCACATAAATGATGATAATAATTATATCTAAATCTATTTAAGTCAAAAATAACTCCATCCAAAGGAATAATGACGACTTTTATACTATTAATAGATTGCCTGTACATACCCTCACCGCCTTATGCATCATATTATATCAAACTTTTTCATATTATTCCATGTAAATTGACTTGATTTTTTTGGAAGAGTAGTGTATCATATATTCGTTGACAATCTCTCCTTAGCTCAGCTGGCAGAGCATCTGACTCTTAATCAGAGGGTCCACGGTTCGATCCCGTGCGGGGAGACCAGTAGAAAATAAAAGTCTGCATATTATTGTGGACTTTTTTATTTATATTTTACATAAAATTAATATAAATTTCATATCGAAATGATTTTTATATATGTTATTTTTGTTAGAATGATAGTGGCTATTGTGTAAGTCATCTTAGTGTCAGTTCTGTTTATGCAATAGTTGAAATAAAGGTATACCTTATTTCGAATAATTCTCACTATCTCATGTTGTCAAAACCAATCTCTTAACACACAAAGACAACACATAAAAAATCAGATTTGTTCTGATTTTTTATTTTTTTATTTGATTGTATTTACAATAAGAGAAAAGAGGTTTAAACTTATAGTTAGCGATATTTAACTTGAAAGAAGGAAATGATATGAAAAGATTTGGAAATGATGAATGTTGGTGTGGGAGTCATAAAAAATATAAAAAATGTCATGAAAAATTTGATGGAAGACTGCAATATTTAAAAAAGCAGGGATATGTTATTCCAAAACGTGCAATGATTAAAAATGATAAGCAAATAGAAGGAATCAGACAGGCTGCCATTGTGAATAATGGGTTATTAGATTATATTGAAGAACATATTTGTGCAGGGATGACAACTCAGCAGATAGATGATATGACTGTTGAATATTTAAATAGTCATGATGCTTCTTCAGCTGATCTTCATTATGAAGGCTATCCTAAAAGTATTTGTACATCTGTTAATGATGAAGTCTGTCATGGGATTCCTAGTGATGATGTGATATTAAAGGATGGAGATATTATTAATGTTGATGCAACGACATGTTATAAAGGATATTATGCTGATGCCTCACGTATGTTCATGATCGGCAATGTCAGTGATGAAGCTAAACAGCTGGTTGCAGTTACACGTGAATGCTTATATAAGGGGATAGAATCTATTCAACCATTCAAAAGTACCATTAGTGATATTGGTAGAGCTATTGAAACGCATGCACATCAATATGGATATAGTGTTGTCAGAGAGTTTTGTGGACATGGTGTCGGTTTATCTATGCATGAAGATCCTTATGTACTTCACTTTGATCCACATTGTCCTACAACTGTGCTTGTGCCAGGTATGGTGATAACAATTGAACCGATGATTAATGCAGGAGAGCGCTTTATTCATATTGGCTCTAATGATTGGACAGCTTATACAGATGATGGCTCATTATCAGCCCAATGGGAACATACACTTTTAGTGACGGATACAGGAGTAGAAATTCTTTCTATGTAATACCGATTAATTTCGGTATTTTCTTTTTATGAAATTATGATTATCGTCAATTGAAAAAGGTGTAAAATATTTTTCATAGAGGAGGTATATAAAATGAGTTTTCCTAAAAATTTTTTATGGGGAGGAGCAGTTGCTGCAAACCAATGTGAAGGAGCATGGCTAGAAGATGGAAAGGCTCCTAATGTGACTGATGTCATGGTTGGTATTGGATCTAAAGATCCTGGTTTAAAATGGAATCAAGATAAGCAAAAATATGAAATGTGTCTAGATCCCAATAAGGTTTATTTAAGTCATGAGGCTATTGATTTTTATCATCGTTATGAAGAAGACTTAGAGTTAATGGCTGGAATGGGATTTAATTGTTTTAGAACTTCTATTGCCTGGGGTAGAATTTTCCCTAATGGTGATGAAGAAGAACCTAATGAAAAAGGTTTGGCATTTTATGATCGCTTAATTGATAAGATGTTAGAGTTGCATATGGAACCAGTTATTACATTAAGTCATTATGAAACACCATTACATCTTATTACAGAATATGGAGGATGGCGTGATCATCGTTTGATTGATTTTTGGAAGCGTTATGTGACAACTGTCTTTGAGCGTTATAAAGGGAAAGTGAAATATTGGTTGACTTTTAATGAAGTGAATAATATGATGCGTAATCCTTTAGTTGCAGGAGGCGTTTTGACATTAAATCCAGAAAATCCTGAAGATCCAATTGGATCAACAACATTTGAAGATAAATGGCAGGCTTATTATCATTTATGTGTAGCCAATGCCTGGACAGTGAAACTTTGTCATGAAGTGGATCCACAAGCCAAAGTAGGATGCATGTTAACATGTTCATCAGTAGCAACTTATCCATATAACTGTGATCCTGATAATGTATGGGGTGCATTTGATACTGTAAGAATGTCTAATTTCTATTTTGGAGATGCTTTCTGTTTTGGTGAGATTCCAGGTTATGTTAAACGTGTCTGGAATGAACATCATTTTGAACCAGTGATGGATCATCAGGAACTTCAATTAATGAAAGAAAATACAGTTGAATTTTTCTCTTTTAGTTATTATCGTTCTTCAACTTACGATAAAGAAAGTGATGTTCATGGGGATACTGGCGGATTGACTGGAAAAGAGAATCCATATCTTGAAGGATGTTCACCAAAGCCTTGGTCTTGGCCAATTGATCCTCAAGGTATTCGTTATGTATTAAATGTTTTATATGATCGTTATCATTTGCCATTATTTATTGTTGAAAATGGTATTGGTTTAGATGAAAATCTTGATGAAAATGGACATATTGATGATGCTTTTAGAATGAAATATGTTGAAGATCATTTAAAATATGTACATGAAGCAATCCTTGATGGTGTAGAAGTGATGGGATATCTTTATTGGGGACCTATTGATGTTGTATCAGCGGGTACTGGTGAAATGAAAAAACGTTATGGTTTTGTTTATGTTGATCGTTTTAATGATGGTCATGGCACTCTAGAACGTCATATCAAAAATTCTTATTATCGCTATAAAGAGATTATTGAAAGTAATGGAGACATTCTTTTATAAATATAAAAAAGTTTTAGGTCATTAAAAAAGTACCTAAAACTTTTTATTCAAATAAAGTAAATCCTAAATAATAAACCAGTTCATGAAACATCTTTGTGTTAAATCCATAACAGATACAATCATCCTGTGTACCATCCCAATCATTATTCAATTGATCTAATAAGGGTTGAACTTGATCTGGTGTGATATCGTCTGTTGCATAAAATTCACTATGATCTTTAAGACCAGCATATTCTCTGGCAGGTGAAATAGACAATGTTGGTCTTATTTGGTAAAGTAAATCTTTAATCAGTTTTTCATCTTTTTCATTTTCACTTGAAATAATAACATGAAGTCTAAAAAACATAATATCCCTTCTTTCTAGGATATTTTAACATATTTTTGGTAGATGAAAAGATGTATTTCATAAAAAAATAGTGTATAATAATTCTTCAAGGTTGGGAGGTTCAATGATATGAAAAAAATTGTGATTGGCATATTGGCACATGTTGATGCAGGAAAAACAACGTTGTCTGAAAGTATGCTTTATCTTTCAGGACAGATACGACAATTGGGACGTGTAGATCATCAAGATACATTTTTAGATTATGACAAACAGGAACGTCATCGTGGCATTACTATTTTTTCTAAACAGGCGATGTTTCCGTGGAAAG